>Ga0209542_10005159_pt1 | contig 26369 bp, 24 predicted proteins | sample RifCSPhighO2_01_FD_184028 | JGI IMG/M metagenome (GOLD analysis project Ga0209542, IMG submission 184028) | Soil microbial communities from Rifle, Colorado - Rifle CSP2_plank highO2_0.1 (SPAdes) (version 2) | ecosystem: Environmental > Terrestrial > Deep subsurface > Rock core/Sediment ...
TAGGATTTCTCCGAATTTGACGAATGCACACTCAAAAATTTCTTTTTGAGGGGCCCATTATGTCGAGCCTTACGAGATACCTCTTCTCTACCCCGCTATATTTTTATACTATCGTAAAAGATAGATTTTTGCAAATCAATTTGAAAAAAGGCTTATATAATGCTATTGTATTCACTATGTCGGGGTAGCTCAGTTGGTAGAGCGGAGGAATCATAACCCTCAGGTCGTGGGTTCAATCCCCACCCCCGACACAAAAAACAAACGCTTTGAAATTATATAATTTAATGTATAATGATAATGTCAAAGGTTTTTCTGGCCTATTTCTTAATAGGAAGAAAGTAATTTTTGAAAAATTTATGCGCTTGCGGCTGTAGCTCAACGGTAGAGCACCCGCCTGTAGATTCGTGCAGCTTTCTGTCGAAATGACAGATTGAAACTCTTTGGGATATCGGTGAAGGCTAAATCTATTAATTTAGACATGCGAATACCGAGGGAACCTTTCCATATTTTTGCTTTCATAATAAAATAAGCAAAGAGAAGGGGCGCCGTAGAGACTAGATACCAAAGCACCTAAACTGAAACTTTTGTTGAAGCATGGTGAAGATATAGTCCACGCCAATATGAAAATATTGGGTTTAGTGCACGTGGGAGGCCGTGGGGTCAGCACCCATCAGCCGCGCATCGTTTTGAGCCTTAATTAAAGTCATGAAAAGTTCACAGATGTAGTGGACTTGAACTGTGGTAGTGTTTTGTAGAAATGGATGTACTTATACATTGACCTTGCATATATATATATATATATAATTAATATATGAAAGATGCTCCTGTTCCAACTGATGAAAATAAAAGATTAGAAGCTGTGCATCGAATAGCTATTTTAGATACCGAACCAGAAGAACGGTTTGATGTTTTGACTCGGGAAGCAGTAGACAAATTAAAAGTTCCTATGTCTATGGTTTCAATTTTAGACTCTAATCGTGAATGGTTTAAATCCTGCATCGGTCTTGATAAAAAGGAAGGCGATAGAACAGTTTCATTTTGTGGGCACGCTCTATTAGCAACAAATATTTTTATAGTTGAAGATACTTTAAAGGATTTACGATTTGCGGATAATCCAATGGTTGTTGGGTTTCCGTTTATTAGATTCTATGCAGGAGTTGCCATTTTTGACCATGAAACACATCAGCCGATAGGCGTTTTTTGCGTCAAAGATATAAAACCTAGAAAACTTACTACAGAAGAAGTAGGTATCATTATTGATTTAGCAGATCGGGCGGAAAAAGAACTCAATAAGTAATTAATACTCGTAGTTTTTTAGCCTGAAATCAATAAACTAAAATTGACCCTGTGCCAGGTAGGGAATATAGATTGTGGTATCATTTTGTTGTTGAAACGCAGTTCCCACTTCGTCCACTAAAATATACTTGCTTTTCTTAACATCGGATAGTATACTAAATGAAGTTATCCGATATTAAGGATATTATAAAATAGTATGAGAAATACGCTTATTTTAAAAAGAATTGAAGATAAATTAATTGTACTAAAAAAGGTGCGACCTTTTCCGCCTTACCTAGTAAATAAATTACGTGAACAATTTTCTATTGAGATGAATTATAATTCAAATGCAATAGAAGGAAATACCCTTACATTAAGAGAAACAATGCTTGTTTTACAGCAAGGTATTACAGTTAAAGGTAAATCACTTAAAGACCATTTGGAAGTAAAAAACCAAGCAAAAGCAATTGAATATTTATATGACGTAGTTGACAGTAAAAAAGATATTCCACTTTCTGAAATGCTTATTAGAAATTTACATAGTTTAATTGTTCAAAATATTGACGGTGTGGAAGCTGGTTCGTATCGTACTTATGATATACGTATAACTGGAAGCAAGCACACACCACCACCTGCTTTTGAAGTATCTCACAGAATGAAAGATTTACTAGATTGGTATAGGGAAAATAAAAATAAGCTAGACACTATTACTTTAGCAACAGAATTTAAACATCATTTTGTGTACATTCATCCATTTGGTGATGGTAATGGTCGAGTAAGTAGACTGATTTTAAATATCATTTTGATGAAAAAGGGTTATCCAATAGTAGTAATACTTAAAAATGACAGAGTAAAATATTACAAAGCATTACAGAAAGCAGATAAAGGTAAAACAGAAAATTTAATCCTTTTTGTTTCTCAAGCAGTAGAACGTTCCTTGGATTTGTATATAAGGGCGATAAAAAATTCTACGAAAGAAAATACATTATTGTCTTTATCAAAAATTGCTCCACAAACCAAATATGATGCAGAATATTTAGGATTTCTTATACGTACTGGCAAAGTCGCTGGGGTAAAAGAGGGTAGAAATTGGAAAACTTCTCTTGATGCAATACAGAGATATGAAATGAATTTAGTTAGAAAAAGTAAGAAAAAATAATAATTTTCTTATGGGAATACAATTTATCTATGCAGAAATCAATTGTTTTTACCCCAACTTTGTTTTATGAATATGTTATTTGTCCACATTGGATCTGGTATGACCGTTTTAGTGATCCAAAAGAAAAAGGCAAAATGCCAGAGTTATCTTTGCGATTGTTTGAACAAGGTGTCCTGCATGAAAAAGACTATGTAAAAGACTTAATCTTTACCCAAGTTAAAGCAGTCAATTTAAAAGCAGCGTTTACACAAACTATGAGTTTAATGCAAGAAGGCACAGATCTCATATATCAAGGAGTTATTCAATTTGAGCAAGACGGCATTTTGTATCAAGGTCGTCCTGATCTGCTTAAAAAAGTATCTGGAAAATCTAATTTTGGAGATTATTATTATCAACCAATAGATATTAAATCAACTAAAGAAATTAAAACAGAACATGAATATCAGTTAGTTTTTTACGGATTAGTTTTAAAGTTTATACAAGGAGTATTTCCTACTGAGGCATCAATTATTAATAAAGAAAAAGAAACAATCTTGTTTCCAATGACAGAAGAAGAACAACGAAAAACTGTATTGCATATGAAAGAAATTATGGCTATATTGCAAGGCAATAAACCACCCTTGAAATTAGTTTCAAATTGTAAAAATAGTCCATGGTTCAAAAAATGCGTATCTGAAGCTGAGGCCCAAAATGATATTGCTTTACTGTATCATCTAGATTGTCGTTCCCATCCAGCGTTACGGGCTTGTGGAATCAATACAGTAACAGATGCGGCTCAGATGGATATTGATGCATTTCCTAAAATACCGCAAGCTAGTAGAGAGACCTTAGAAAGAGTTAAATTACAAGCCCAGAGTCTTACAGATAATGAACTTAAATGGATAGCTAAACCAGCATTACCTGATGCTAAATTAAAAATCTTTTTTGATATTGAAAGTGACCCATTATTAGAAACTCAATATATGTTTGGTTTTTGGATTTCTGGTGATTTAGAATTTAAATATGCTCAGGTCGGGCACGTCAGAAAACATAAAGACGAAGACAGATATTTTCTTTATTTCTTAGCTGAAGACCCTAGTGAAGAAGAAACGATATGGAAACAGTTTTTACAATGGTTAGAGTTTTTACCTAGTGAAGATTACGCAGTTTTTCACTATGCTAAATATGAAAAGATATGGACTAAAAAGTTAGCAGAAAAATATGGTGGTTCCAATAAATTTTTAGAGTTTCATTCTAAATTATTTGACCTAGAAGATGTGCGTAAAGAGTCGGTTATCTTTCCACTTTACTTTTATTCTATTAAAGATATAGCTAAGTCAAAATTTGTCAATTTCAAGTGGCGACATGAGAAAGCTGGTGGTGCTCAAAGTATATTTTGGTATGAGCAGTGGTTGGAAGAAGCAGATTGCGATGTTTTGAACGATATTATAAATTACAACGAAGATGATGTCAGAGCAACAGAGTTTTTTTATCTTTGGCTGAACAACTTTAAATTTACAGAAAAAATCTAAACCATGACAATTTTGAGAAATAATTTTGATTTTAAGGATTTAGTTATCATTGGTTAGATTATCTATCTGTTCCAAAAGGGAAGTTCTTAGGAATATTATATAGGAAGATAGGGAATTATACACTTTTTCAATCATTGGGACTGTTTGATTAAAGAAAATTTTTAAATTGGAAGCAGAAGTGGTAAAAGCACTGCCATTTATTTTTTGTATCTCCTGAAAAAAGGAATTTCTAAGATTCATTAAACCAGAGACAAGAAAATTATGTGTATCACTAAATATTTGCCCCGTTCTTTTAAAAAGATTTGTAAAATCAAAATAGAAACTGTTTAAAACACAACCAGTTATTTCTTTAGCTTTTACAAAAATGACAGGGAAGAAATGTTCTTTGTTCTCCACTACCTCCTGCACTACCTGTTTATCAGCAAGTAAGCTGTCCGCTTTTCTAGGGAACTCAAAAAGTGTGGCGGGAGTTTTTAATTCCGTCGGTGCTGTCATTACAGCAAAACTGGTAGATGCTTCCAAAACAAAAAATATACTTAAGGCGAGAACAGCAGTGATTATTTTTTTGGTATATTTTTTTATAATGTTATTTTAAGCTAATCCATTAATTGTTTTAACACTTGCGATAGCAAGACCATTTACAGTTTTTACTGATGCCTTCGCTAAGCCATTGATTGTTTTGATGGAAGTATCTGCCTCTTCCCCCCCAGGTGTATAAAAAGTAGCAGGGGAGCTTTGGTTGTTATATTCGGTGGAAATCCAAGTTGAACTGAGGACAGATGCACTAATACGAACTTCCGACATTAAACCAATAATATAAAGTCCACCTGCCGAGTTTGCTCTGTTTCCAATCCTTGTCGTATCGTAACTTGAGTATGTTTTGCTTGAGGTATTGCTTCCTGAATTACCACCATTGAAATATGCTATTCTGTTGTCTGTTGCACTCCATACACCGTGTGCCAAAAACCAAGCATCTTCTGTTATAGCACTTGAAGCGTTCGCTATTTCATTTGGAGCAGCCCCTCTTGTTAATGCACTTACTGCCCATTGAGGAGTGGTTCCCGATGAAACGTATAACATTGATTCATAATCTTCAGAGGCGGTGTCTCCGATAGAGATGATGACTATTGATGATGCATCAACGCTTGGTATTTTTACCCATGCAGAAAATGTATGCGGTGTTGTGGTTATTAACGCACTGGCTAAATTCAGATATTCATCTGTTCCACCGAAATTAAGAGCATAAGTGAACTTTCCGCCAATTCTGTCACCAGACTCCATATTGACAGATGTGAAGTTGTTTGAGCCTACGGAATTTGTTATATCTCCAGCCGAACCGCTTGGTTGTTGAGCCATATGCAATACAGCCAAGTAATCAGCCCAAACCGCGTTCCGGCCGTAAGTATCAGTTACCGCATAATCAGAAGCAGCAGCATTTCCGTAATAAATATAGAAATCAGTATCAGTACCGTTTGAAAGTGCATCTGCTAAAAAGTGTAATTCTCCTGTATCAGAAGCAGCTACATAAGAAACAACTTCTCTGGCTACTTCAGTAGTGCCGTTTGACCTAGTAACCCTTATGTCTCTAGCATCAGTTTGATTTACGTGAGTATGAAAACCAGCAGATAAATTGGCTAGATTTACATATACTGGAAAGTTAGTCAGGTCTGCATCAACCTTACCATTTTGAATAGTTATTTTTTCTCTATAACTCCAAGATGCGTTATACCATGCCATATTATTTTAAGTATGAGTATAGTAAATATTATCTGGGTTAAAGAATAATACATCTGTGGTAGTAGCTATGCCGACAATTCTAATTACCGCATCAGTGGTGGTAGGTTGTGCTACCACTATATCTCCTGCAGTCTCTGAAACATAAGCGGGTGCTCCGACGGTCAAAGTAGGAAAAGCGGTATCTGCTCTCACTACTCCGTGCAGTAATATCGCAGTAGCATCTCCATCCGCTGCCGCTGCCAAAACACAGATACCTAAGATCCCTCTGGCATCTCCATCAGCCGCTGCTGCTGCATTGGCGTCAGCCAATTCCCATCTACTATCGGTTGGATCAAGGTAAACTAGATCTCCAAAAGTAAGAGTAGCTCCAGCTGTTCCTGTTATTTTTATACCCGTGTATTTGCCGTCTGCTGAAAGTACAGGATCTAAAACCAATGCTGCATTTTCTGCTAACTCAATATTTCCAGCGTATAGTGGATGTTCGCCCATATCCAATCTATAACGCGAAATTCTAATAGTATTCGTGCCTACCTTCATTTCTCCGCATTTTAGACAAGTGAAAAGGGAAGTAGGAACATTTTTTCTTCCCACTCTACCTAAAAGAGGTATCCATTTATGTCGACATTCTTTTTCTTTTTTCATTTTTCTTTATCTATAATAAATATTTCTTCTCCACTTTGATCGGAGATGATTAATTCCTTGTTATCTTCACTGACACGAAAGTTTCCGAAATCTTTTTCTGTCTTTGGGCCACGAGAAAAAAAATCCCAAACACGAGGGCCCAAGAATTTGCCTATCAAAAGTACTCCACCGCCGATTAATAAAATTTTGAGAAAATTTCTTCTATTTTTGTTCATTTGTTACTTCTTTTTCTTCTTCCTCCAATCCTTTTTTCGCTTCTTTTAATTCTTTTTCTATCTCTATTTTTCCTTTTTTAAACTCACCACTAAACCTACCAACACCTCGTGCTAATTCGCTCATTTTTTTGCCACCAAAAAAGAGTATAATCACTGCAACTAGAATTATTATTATTTCTGGAAGTCCAAGTCCGAACATATAATTTATTTTTTTAGTTATTTTATAATACGACCTTTTAATTTTATTTTTTACTTGCTACTATTCCGATACCATAAAGTCCAACTAGCGGAATTGCTAATATAGCCATAGTAATTCCTGTTCCATCAGGAGTTATTATAGCAGAAAAAATCAGAAAAACCAAAAATGCATATTTCCAATTATTTTTCCAAAATCCAGCTTCGATCAAACCAACCCAACTTAAAATACTCATGAAAATTGGTAATAAAAACATTATTCCTACTGCTAACATCAAACCCAAAACAGAATAAACAAATTCTCCGATGGCAAAAAATGGTGCAGCTCCCATTGCTTTAGTAAAAGAGTAAAGTATTTTAAAACTTGGAGGAATAATGAAAAAATATGAAAAGATAGAACCCCCAACGAACAGAAAAGTAAATGGAATTATTAATTTAAATAATGTTTTTCTTTCTTCTTCATAAAGGGCAGGGGAAAGATATTTTACAATACCATAAATAATGAAAGGGGAAATGACCATAAAGGCCAGAACAAAAGAAATAACCATCTGCGATAAAAAGGCACTCATTGGATTAGTGACAATAAGTTCCACCCCTTGAGGCAGAAGATCTTCCTTAATTTTGTCAAAAAACAAAAGTGAAAATGGTTTGTTTAAAGGAAAAAGGAAAAAGAAAAAAGAAAGAGCAACTAAAGAATAAGTCCAGCGCAAAGTATTTTTTATCAGATTTTTTAATTCTTGGAGAAAATTCATCTTGTTATTGAAATTCTAAATTGTTTTTTTATTTCGCAGAATTTACTTTTTTTCGGGTCCTCGGGTCGGTCACTCTTTTGTTTTTAGTTGGTGTGACCTCAACCAGACCAGCTCAAAAAAGTAAATTCTGCTTCATAAAATTAATAATTATGGTATTGGCTCTGGTGCCGGAGGTTCTGCTTGCGGTGAGCTTGTCGAATCCGGCTCTGGTGCCGAAGGTCCTGAGTCCGTCGAAGGATTCGGTTCCGGTATCAACTCCGGTTCAGACTCTGGTGTTGGCTCTTCAGCCATAGGCTGATTCGCCTCTTCAGCCGAAGGCTGACCAGCCTCTGGCTGGGGCTCCGGTGCCGAAGGTCCTGAGTCCGTCGAAGGATTCGGTTCCGGTGTCGGCCGTTCAGGCTCTGAAGAGCCTTCAGGCTCGATGAGTTCTGGCATTGGTTCTGAGTCTGCCGAAGAATCTCCTACATTTACAATTCTGATGACTGGTGTAGCAGTATTGCCTGCCGTATCTGTGGCGGTATAAGTAATAGTATATATGCCGTCGATTAATGTATCAACTGAACCACTAATAATTATGGCAACATCACCATCTATATTATCTACGGCTGTCGCTCCTTCTTCTGTATAAGTTTCATTAATATCTAAATTAACTTCGCTAGAACCATTCAAAGTAATGACTGGGGGGATAGTGTCGTCGTTAGAACCCCCTGGACCCCCCTTGTCAGATGGATTTTGTGAAGAAGAATCTGTTTCATTATTAGTTGTTTCTTCGCATTTTCCTATTTCTTTAGTCCATTCACTATTTTCAATCCACATACAGTAAATTTTTCCTGTAGCTTTGTCTTTTATTTCAAATTGATTCACTTGAACTGTATCAGTTATGATTTTATCTGCTATCAGTTGTTTCACTTCTAAAATTCCATTAACAATAATTTTTGGCAGACCACTTATAGCATCTGCAGCAATGCTTACTATATTTTTAAGTTGAGTCAAGAAATCATCAGCTGTCGCGGTTATTTGACTAGCGAGAGTTTCTGAAGGAGGAACAATGATATCAGTATTTCCTAGAGTAATTGTATCTTCTGGGAGGGGAACAGCTGGAGGAGGATTTTCTGCCGGAGTAGAAGGCTGAACTACTACTGCTTCTTCGGATATGATACCTTGAATTTCGAAAGAAATTAATTTTGGTGAGATGGATACATTTGATGTGTGATAACTAAAGATTGCTCGGAAATATTTAGCATCGGTCAGCGCCCAAGCATCGTAATTATTGAGACCATCTTTTAGGTCAATGTTCAAAGAACTTTTTATACTACTGAAATTATTATCCGAGGACTCCAACCTTGCTGTCATGCTGGTATTATTTGGAATTTCAGAGTCAGCGCTAAATTTTTGGAAATTTTCAGGGAATTCAAATTCATGTATCACTGTGGTAAAAGTTCCATCAGTGTAAAATTCCCCAGCTATTCTTTCTTCTAAGTCAACTGTATTTCCTTCTGTAGCGACAGTTCGATAGAAACTTCCCAAAATGAATTCTTCTCTCATGGCTTGACCCCAAATAGGGTCGCTACTTCCTCCTGTACCTTCGTCAAAAATTATCACTTGGTTATTTCCAGAATCATATAAAGCTAACTCAGTAGAAGAAAGTGGTTTAAATGTAAAAGTATCGATTTTGAAATTTCCGGAAATGCTTAATATTTCAGAAGGACTTGTATCTCCAATGCCAACCTTGCCATTATTTAAAATAGTTAAAGCGGTAGTTCCTCCATCAGTACCGACTAGAAATTGATGGGCGATACCGGTAAGAGTGCCTGCTCCAGTGGTCGATTTATAGAGTATGTTTGAACCTACTGCTGTACCACCGATGATCAAAGGAGTAGTGATGTTTGTTGTAAATACTGGTGTAGCCAAAGTTGCATAATTAGCGATAGTAGCATAAGCACCTGTACCAAGAGTTCCACCTGCTCCTATAGCAAGAGTTGAACTATCTGTACCTGAAAGAGTTAAGGTATTTTGAACTGTAAATGTTTTAGCTGCGGTTAAAGCAAAAGAAGCATCAGTAGGAAGAAGGGAAATCTTTTTTCGGGCTGCTCCTGTAGTAATTGTTGCATAAAAATCATCGGTCAGAAATTCTAATGCTCCAGCTTCGGCGGTTCCCAATAATGTTCCACTTGTAAACTTCAATGGTGCAGTATTTACAGTTGCTGTTCCTGCCTTAAGATGTAAGACTGCGGTCGGACTCGTCGTCCCGATGCCGACGTTGCCGAGATAATCTATTACCATTGCTTCATTTGTAATTCCAGTACTGTAATTATTACTCGTTCCAAATGATAGCAATGTGCCAGAACCAGTATATTTCATTCCTATTTGTGCTAAATTTCTTGGATAACTACTGGCACTAAATCCCAAAAGAGTATAAGCACTTGTATCAGTTCTGCCTATTCTTAAACCTTGGTTATTAGCTCCAGTAAAAGTTGCAACCGCAGTATCGTCGTCAATATGTAATTTAGTTTCTGGTCCCGTCGTCCCGATGCCGACGTTGCCGTTTCCTAAAATAGTCATCTTGGTTTCCATCGTTTGCAAAGTAAGTCCTGTAGTTAAAGTCGTTCCAGTTTGAAATGAAATAGTACTAGCTCCTGTGCCAGTGCCTAATCCAGATTGTAAAATTAAATTACCACCTACCACATCACTGACTGAAGTGCCAGCCACTGTTCCTCCTGCCGCCACTGTTAACGCTCTACCGACAACATCGGTGGCAGTATTCTCAATCCAGAACTTTCGGGCTGCTCCATTACCTAAACTTAGTAATTCAGTCGGACTGGTCGTCCCGATGCCGACGTTGCCGCCGAGTGGATTTAAGATTATTGGATAATCATAACTAACACCAGCTTCCCACGCTTGTATTAAATATCTTTTATTTGTGTTATCAATAAGGTGAGAACCAACCATTGAACCACTAGGAGTTTGTAATCTAATAATATCACTATTAATAGAACCAACAGAACCATAATCAATTCCATAAAGAGTATGTCGTAAAATATTGGTACTAGATTCAAATTCACCCACAAAATTTCCGCCCACAGTAATTGCAAACCTATTTGCACCTACTGCATAAAAACCAGTGTCAAGGTCGCCTGTAAAAGAATATGAAGGTGCTAAAAAATCACCCGAAGGAACTTCAATCTGTCCAGAACCAAGAGTTAATTTACTTCCTGGACTCGTCGTCCCGATGCCGACGTTGCCAGCTGTTGTAATTACCATTTGTCCATCACTGTAAGCTCCACCATTTACCGAAGAACCGAAAGAGAGATAACCTGTGGGATTAGCCGTACCTTCCACTGGCACCACATAACTTCTGAAATCCACCGCTTGTGATGCGGCAGTAGCGTCCGTTTTCCAGCCTAAACCAGACCAACGCAAAGCTGGAGAAATTTGTTGCGCTCCAGCGGCTGCGGCAGTGGTATTAACTAAAGCTAAACCAGAAGAAGTAGTTTGAGTAACTCCCAAAGCAGTAGTCGTAATGTCCAGCTTTGACGTTGGGACTGTTTGCCCGATGCCGAGTCTATCAATTGAATCATCCCAAAAAAGATTAGCATTGTCTTGCTGAAGAATGCCACTGGTGCCGGCAAAAAGTACCGAACCGGCAGTAGGCGCAAACCAAGTAGGGGAGCCGGTACCTCCGGAAATTAATGTTTGTCCGGTAGTTCCGGCGGCAGAAAATAAAGTAGTGCTGGCTGCTGATTGATAAGGGACAGCTCCAGCTACTCCACCAATCATATTGATGGCATTTTCAGATACAACAGCGGCAGGAACTGCCCCAAGTTTTTTACGGGGAGTCATTTCTCCATCCCAGCCTGGGGTGCCAGTGCCTCCGATATTTACACCTAGGTAAAGTGTTTGATTAAAATCAACTCCAGTCAAAGCAGTAACTTCTCCCAAAAGAACACTAAAGAGTCCGCTGGTTACTTGCACTTTATCGGTAGTGGTTCTTGTTTCTGTCCACAAAATATGCGCCCCGCCCAAAGTTGGGTCATCATATAGTATAAATTCCATATTGTAAGTGCCATCAGCCACAGCTACTCCTGCCGAGGTGGTCAGTTTTCCTTGATAATTTATTTGCTTATTGATAGCGGCAGAAACATTTGCGAATGGCAAAAGTGTAAAAAGAAAAATTATAAAAATTATAATTGCGAAATTTGTCGCAGGTGCAGTTTTTGAGAAACATTGCACAGGCTGACGAGCCGAGCATAGCAATTTGCCAGTAGGCAAATATGCGTGTTGAGCAAAAACTCGTACCAAGAAAGAATTTCGCAATTTATTTTTTACGAAACTCTTTCTCGGCATACAAAATTTTGCATTTGCCAAAGAATTTTGTTTTTTAAAAAAGTTTCTCATTCTTTTAATTCTTTTACTTGTCCCGTAGTGAGCTTTGCTCTACTACCGGGATTACTCCTAATTCGTTAGTATCAGAAAGTTTTGTATTTACCGCTTCAGTTGGGTTATCGTTTTTCTTATCGTAAAAGTGCAATGCTATAAAAAAGAGTGCTATAAAAATAAATGCGTATATAAAAATATTGTTGATTCTTTTTGAGGATAAAAAATCCCTGATTGCCCATTTTTTATGATGGATTTTTTGCTTGAAAATATAATTTTTGATTTCTTCTTCAGTAGTGAACCAACTGCCTCCAACTTTCTTACCTTTTATCTCTTCCTTGCGTATTAAAGAACTCAAATAATCCTGATGATAACCAGAAATTTTTGATGCTTGGTTTAATGATATGACTTTTTTTAGTGATTCCATTTTGACGAAGCTAACTATAGACTTTCTGCACTTTCTCGGATAAACGAGATACAAAAAATACCTATCTCGGATAAACGATAATTCTTTTTTATGTCCTTATATTATAGTAGAAAATAAACAGTATATCCACTAGTTATCCCCCACACTTATTTTGCTATTGCTTTTATTTTGCCCACATAAAATCTGTTAATTAATCTATTTTTACGTTGAGATATAAGGATATAATTGTACTTCGTTTGAAAAAGCAAAATAATAGCAAAATAAGTGTGGGGGTTATCCACAGGGTAGTAGACTTTGGCATAGCAACTTTATTTGCGAGCAGAGCTCGATGCCAAAACTCACTACCCTGTCCACAGGTGTTTATTTTATAAGTTTTAGTAGAAATAATGGAGCCAAAAGGAATAAAAGATATCCAATATAAAGAATAACATTAGAGTTAAAAGTATTACAGAAACTCTCTTTTATTTGTTCTATTTTTGGGATAGCGCTGATAGAAACAAACAATAATCCTTTGCTTAATATTTCGGGGTTGTTGTCTTTATATCCAAAGATGGTTATGGTATAGGTGCCCGTATTTGGGAGCGGGGGAATGATACTTTCATATCGTCCGCTATTCTTATTAAAAGAAAACATATATTGACCTAAATCTTCTCCTGCTGGTCCTACTACCGTTAAAAAATCATCAGAGTAATTTATTGTTCCTGTATCAATTGTAATATTGTCAGTATTATTCACTACCACTGGTATGATATAGCTTAATGGTTTAACTTTTTGATTATATTGATGCACCATATATTGAGGTAAAGAGTTTATAAAATTTCCTATAAGAGCAGGAGTAGTTGGTATTTTTATAAAATAAAAAGCGATAGCAGATACGGCACTGCCCGAGGAAAAATTTCCTGTGGTATCTCTGCTGAATAAGGTATAAAAATATTTTGTGCCGGCCAGAACATTTTTATCAAAGAAATATTGTTTATTCCCTTCGTAAATTAATTTGCCCGAAAACGGATCGCTATGAAAATGATCTTCATTTCTCATGATGCGAATATATGAAAAATCTTCATCTGGCGAGTTTAACCAAGAAAGAATAATACCACTAGCAATAACAATTGCTTTTACATTCCATGGATTTTGAGGGGGAATTATATCCTCTATCGGTATTGGAGGCGGAGGACGAGATATTTTACTTCCGCTACTTGTCGTACGCTGGGCGCAGTCTTCAGGACAACCTAAAATGGTTTCATATTGTTCGCACCTTCCATTACTGTTACATCCCTCCACGATGTTAAGTTCAACCTCAATGCCATCAGATTCTGCGTGAACTAAAACGACTCCCCAGCTTAAAAAGAATAAAGGTAATATTATAAAAACAAGAATGATTTTACAAAATTTTGCATTTGCCAAGGAATTTCTGAGCCTTCGCCCTCGGAGCCAGAAGGACAGGGAACCCACGACTCTTAAAATTCTTTGCAAATACAAAATTTTTATTTTCAAAAACTGCATCTGCCGTGAATTTTGTAAACGTCGTTTTATCATAAAGTAATTATGTTGTGAGCTATGATTTCAACAAGTTTCATAATTCACAGTAATTATAACACTACAGCGGTCACAATAATTGTTGCTGAATAGTTACCTGAAGTTTGAATATGAGCGCTACCAGATTCCGCGCGAAAACGTACGCTTATAGCACTACCTGAAGGATGATTACTACTTGTTTTGCCAGCAATAGTTTGAGCTGAAGTAGAAAGTCCGTCCCAACATTTAGCGCTCACTTCTCCAGAACCGGTGTTACAGGCCGAACCATTATCTTTAAAACGTGCATTTGTATCACTACCCTCAGGAGAAAAACCAAATTCTGATGTAGAGGAAGAAATAGAAAAAGTATAATCAGGATTTGCTCCAGCTGGTATATAGTCAGCAAAAGAATCTCCCGCAGAGGTAAGGGCAGGTGTAGTTGTGGTTTCAATACTCATAGTATAGCCGGCGAAGTTATCTGTGGTCACTTGCCAGGACACTGTTCCTTCAGTACCTTCTCCAGTGATGCCACCGATGGAAGTTAAGGCTAGGTCGGAAGGGCTGGTAATAGCGATGTAACTTTCTTGCATCTGCCAAAATCCCGCGTGCAGATAATAATTGGTGCTATTTGAATCCCCAGTACCTACTTCTCCCAGAGTATCACCCAGTAGATAATTAGTGCTTGAAGAAACATCTTCTCCTCCGGCATTAATACTGTCGGACATTATTTTATAGGTAGTGCTTTGCATCACTTGGGCAAAGAGTATTTGAAAAGATAGTGTGAACAAAAAAATAAAAAGTAAAATGAACAGCAAAATTTTTGTTCTCATCTTTTTTAAAAAAGATATAACTGGTTTCATTTTACAATTATTTTTTTCTTAATTCAAAACGCGTCAAAAAATAATAGAAAAATGAAACAAGAAGTACGATGCCTACAAATCCAGGAATAAGTATTTTCCATGGAATAACCCAAAATGCTAATTTGTCTTCGAGATATTCATTTTTATCGCCATAACCTCTATACAGAGAAAGATTTGCCGTATAACGACCTAAACTAAAACCATTTTCCCAATTTACTTCCCTATATCTGATAGAATTCGGAAGCACGAAATAGGCATCGACTGGCAGGGTATTAATAACTTGGCCGAATATATTTTTTATAGTTATCGTTCCATAAGGGACAAGATGAACATTCCCGGAATTTTTATATGCAATTTCAAATCCGGCTGGTCTTTGACTGTAGAAAACTTGAGCTGGCCCAATTATTTTAAAATCCTCAATCTTTCCTTCGGTTATTCCTTCACCATTGATTCTAAGTAGAAAAAGCGAACCGATTCTGGAAATGATTCTCGTTTTTCCTTCCGTTTCCTTTGAATTTTCACCTTCCAATTTATCCGGGTCATTTGATATAATCAGCGCGCCATAATAACCTCTCGGCTCGGCATTTTTGGGGACAGACACAGTGACCGGGATAGTGATTTTTTCGCCGAATTCCAAACTGAATTCTTTTATTTCAGGAATGATAAAATCTTTAAGAGAATAAGGACTGTTAGTATCACCGAGAAGCACTAATGGTTCTTTAGCATTATCCGTCCCGACAAAATCTTCAGTGCTGAGTTTGAATTTGACTGTTCTATTTACCCGATTAGTGATTGAAATATTTTTTAAGATACTTTCTCCTGGATTTAGAAATATTTCTGTTTTGCCTGGTTCTACTACAAAATCATTTTGCGCGATTACGTCAACCTTAGTCTTGGTATATGCTTCTGAATATTTTGGCAACAAAAAACCACCCACAATAACGAACGTAACCACGACACTAAATATGATTTTTTTCATAAACGAAACCATCATTTATTTATTGATTTTTTAATTTCTTTTATATTACTGTGGCGGTACCGGTAATAGTAGCGGTATATACTCCTGCTGGGGCAAAAACTGTATCTTGTTCAGCAGCAACACAAAATGTCGTTGCTATTCCAGCAACTGGAGTGACACTGGCTCTAGTGGCGATATTTTTAGTTGCTGTCCCAACGAATCCCACATACAGTTGAGTGCCACTTGGTACACCAGCTGCACCACAAGAGGCAGCTGCTCCCCAAGTCCCAGTAGCTGTATCAGTACCAAAAGCCGAATATCCAAATTCCTTCGCAGCGGCTGGTACGCTCCATGCTTCAGGAGTACCTGCGACTGCTTCCGTATAATTAGCAAAAGAATCAGTAGTATTACTGTGCACCAAAGCTGGGGTAGTAGAAGCTCCCACCACTAAGTTATAGCCAGTATCACTATTAGTTATTACTGTCCAAGAAGAACTACCGATAGATCCATTGGCACTGACGCTGATATTTGGAGCCATGGTAATTGGATCACCATCTGAAATAGTAATACTTTCATCAACAGTAAGTGTGACCACTACGTTGTCCGTTACAGCGAATGCATTTTCTACCATAGAATAAAATTGAGTAACAAAAACAAAAACCAAAAAACTAGCTACAAACAATTTTTTATTTAATTTCTTTTTCATATTTTTTATTGAAAACCTTTTAGTTTTAATGAGTAGAACACCAAATATTACATATACATTATATCACATAGGGATTAAGTAAAAGTTAAATAGTTATCCACAGGTTCCAAAAATTGAGGGAAAATAAATCCCCACACCTTTTACTTGTAAAAGGTGTGGGGATAAACTAGTATTGTGAATATGCCGTTATACCTGCCCGAATGACTGAAGTCATTCAGTCGGGCGGGGCTCAGATAGTTTTCTCGCCGTCGTAGCTTAGTGGCAAAGCATTCCCTTGGTAAGGGAAAGAGCGTGAGTCCGATTCTCACCGACGGCTCCAGCCGAAGTAGCTCAGTTGGTAGAGCACCGCTTTCGTAAAGCGGGGGTCGACAGTTCAATCCTGTCCTTCGGCTCATGGGGAGATATTTATGAAAATTAATAATAAAAAAAAGTTTTTAAGGGGTTTGGCGAGCGACGGCGAGCCAACTTCAGGATTTTTTAAGCTTCAAAAAATCCGTACCGGCAAAAATTTTGCTTTTTACTATTAATTTTAAAATTTAAAGAAAATCAAAAAATTTCTGAGCCTTCGCCCTCGGAGTCATAAGGACAGGGAACCCACGACTCTTAAAATTTTTTATCTTCTTTAAATTTTGTTAGAGTTATAAACATATGCCAGATAATTTTGAACAATTAAAAAAAGAAATAGAAAAACTTGAAGCTCAAACCCTTAGAGTAGATTTTTGGAATGATAAAAATAAAGCGCAAGCAATATTAAAAAAACTTTCAGAGCTTAAAGATAAACTTGCTGGCACCAAAAAATATGATAAAGGTAATGCCATTATTACTATTATTTCCGGCGCTGGAGGGGATGATGCCGAAGATTTTTCGCGCATGCTTTTAAACATGTATATGAAATATGCCGAGAGATTCAATTGGCAGATTTTTTTTATTCACCAAAACAAAAATGATCACGGCGGATATAGAAATGTTTCTTTTGAAATAGGGGGCAAGAATGCCTATGGTAAATTGAAAAATGAATCCGGGGTACATCGCCTGGTTCGCATTTCGCCGTTCAACGCGAAAAATTTGAGACACACTTCCTTTTCTTTGATTGAAGTATTACCTAAATTTTCAAAATTGGAAGAGAAGGATTTCAATATTCCAGAAAACGATTTAAAGATTGAATATAGTCGTTCTAGCGGGCCTGGCGGGCAAAATGTGAACAAAAGAGAAACAGCTGTCAGACTTGTGCATCTTCCTACCAGTATTTCCGTACACGCCACCGGAGAACGTTCTCAAGAACAAAATAGAGAACGAGCCATGTCTATCCTTCAAGCTAAAATTTTTAAAATAGCAGAAGAAAATAAGAAAAGTTTAGAAGAAAGTATGAAACTTAAAAATACAGAGATAGAATGGGGAAATCAAATTCGTTCTTATGTATTACATCCATACAAAATGGTTAAAGATCATCGCACAAGTGCGGAAACTAGTGATGTTAATGCAGTTTTAAATGGTGAAATAGATTTATTCATTGAAGCAGAAAAGGATTTATGTTAAGATACAGAAGTGATTTATTTTAATAATGTTTCAAAAGTTTACAATAAAGATTCTGTAGCCTTAGATGATGTGACTTTAACTATTACGGCAGGGGAATTTGTCTCTATCGTAGGACATTCTGGCGCGGGCAAAACTACTCTGGTTAAAATGATTTTAGCAGACGATATTCCGACTAAGGGGACAGTTTTTTTTGAGTCAGTGAATGTATTTAAAATAAAAAACAAAGACTTAACTAAATTAAGAAGAAGAATCGGTGTAGTTTTTCAAGATTTCAAATTGCTTTCCAATAAAACGGCATACGAAAATATTGCTTTTGCTATGGAAGCTGTCGGTAAAAATAACGAAGAAATAGAAAGCGACGTCCCCCATGTTTTGGAACTCGTTGATTTAAGCGATAAAATGTTTCATTTTCCTCATCAAATGTCCGGAGGTGAACAGCAACGTCTGGCTATTGCGCGGGCCATCATTAATCAGCCAGAGCTTATCATCGCAGATGAACCGACAGGGAATCTGGATGCTATCAACACATACGAAATAGTCCAAATTTTGAAAAAAATAAACGATTTGGGCACGACCGTAATTTTAACGACGCATAATCGCGGAGTGATTGATTCCATTAAAAAGAGAGTAATTACCATGGAAAAAGGTAAAATCATCAGAGATGACAAAGATGGCAAATATGTGATATAATTTAGCCATGACTGAACTAAAAAGAATTATAAAAGCGGGATTTGTGAATTTTACCAGGAATGGAATTGTTTCTTGGGCCGCCGTTCTGGTTGTCACTATCACTCTTTCTGTTATCACTACTATTATATTATTGCAAGCAGTACTTTATTTTTCCTTGGCTCAGATAAAAGATAAAGTGGATGTGGCAATTTATTTTACAGTCGGCGCTCCTGAAAGCAAGATATTATCTTTGAAAGAATCTTTAGAAAATTTGCCGGAAGTAGCGGAAGTCTCTTATATCAGCGCTACTGAGGCATTACGGCTTTTCCGTGAACGCCACCAGAATGATTATCCGACTATTCAAGCCCTAGACGAGATAAAAGACAATCCGCTTGGAGGATATCTGAACGTTAAAGCCAAAGAAGTTTCTCAATATGAAAGCATTGCAAATTTTATGAAATCGGATAACGCTCTTGTTCTTGGGTCTGCCTCCATTATAGACAAAGTGAATTACCATCAGAATAAAATAGTTATAGATCGGTTAAACAACATAATATCCGGCGCCCAGAGGTTAGGTTTTTTGATCACTTTAATTTTAATAATAATTTCTGTAATTATTACTTTTAATACTATTCGGTTGACCATTTTTATTTCTAAAGAAGAAATAGGGGTGATGCGTTTGGTTGGAGCGAGCAAGATGCGAGTGCGCGGGCCTTTTATGGTAGAAGGGGCTATTTATGGTATCGTTGCCACCATCATAACACTAATACTCTTCTTGCCAGCTACCATCTATCTGGGACGCAACATGACTGATTTTCTAGGATTGAATATTTATAATTATTATATTTCAAATTTACTTCAAATTTCCATAATTATTTTATTGTCGGGAGTTTTTTTGGGCATGATTTCCAGTTTTTTTGCCATTAGAAAGTATTTGAATAAATAAGTAGGTGAAGATAAATTACAAAAATTCAAAAAATTTTGGCGCCTTCGCCCTCGGAGTCATAAGGACAGGGGACCCACGACGCTTTAAATTTTTTAATTTTTGTAATTCATAAATTATGCAGAAACAAACGAAATATATTTTTGTGGTAGGAGGAGTTATTTCCGGAGTAGGGAAAGGCATTACTTCCTCTTCACTTGGACTTATTTTAAAAAATCGTGGATTAAAACTTACGGCTATAAAAATTGACCCTTATATCAATATTGACGCTGGCACTATGAACCCGACGGAACACGGGGAAGTTTTTGTGCTTAAAGATGGAGATGAGACAGATCAGGATATGGGCAATTATGAAAGATTTCTGGATATAAATTTAACCCGCATAAATTATATGACCACCGGCCGAGTGTATAAAACAGTCATAGAAAAGGAACGCAATTTGGAATATAAGGGCAAGTGCGTAGAAGTTGTTCCGCATATTCCGCTGGAAGTTATCAAACGAATTAAAGAAGCGGGAAAAGAGGCCAAGGCCGATATTGTGGTTATTGAAATCGGTGGTACTATCGGGGAATATCAGAATATGCTTTTCTTAGAAGCCGCCAGAATGATGAAACTCTCATCCCCCAAGGATGTTATTTTTGTGATGGTTTCCTATTTACCGACCCCTCGAAAAGTTGGCGAGATGAAGACTAAACCGACTCAACACGCCGTAAGAACACTGAATGCTTCCGGCATTCAACCGGATATTTTGATAGCTAGAGGCGATGTTAATCTTGATAAAAAAAGGAAAGAAAAAATTTCACTTTTTTGCAATATGCCAGTTGACAAAGTGATATCAGCTCCGGATGTTGATAGTATTTATGATATCCCAATTAATTTTGAAAAAGAAAAACTTTCCGACAAGCTATGTGAAATTTTAGATGTTGCTTCTAAAAAACCGAATGTCAAAGCTTGGAAAAAATGGAAAAAGTTTGCGAAATACGCGCATAATGGCGAAAAGACAATAAAAATAGCAATGGTGGGAAAATATTTTGAAACGGGGGATTTTATTTTGTCTGATTCTTATTTGTCCATTATTGAAGCAATCAAATATTCCAGTTATGCACAGAATAAAAAACCCATTTTAACTTGGTTGAATTCTACTGATTATGAAAAATCTGCTCGATCGAACGGTCGTTCGGGCGGAAATTTAGCAAAATTAAAAGAACTTAGAAAATATGATGGCATTATTATTCCGGGAGGTTTCGGTTCACGCGGAGTGGAAGGGAATTTAAATGTTGTAAAATTTGCCCGTGAAAACAGAATCCCTTATCTGGGTCTTTGTTATGGTATGCAGATGATGGTCATAGAATACGCACGGAATGTTTTAGAATTAAAAGATGCCAATACCAAAGAAGTGAATCCGAATTCAAAAAACTTGGTAATAGATGTGATGGAATCGCAAAAAGAAATTTTGAAAAAAAATTCTTATGGCGGGTCTATGCGCTTGGGAGAATATAAAGCAATATTGCGCGATAACACTATAGCCAAAGAAGCTTATACTCAAAAGGAGATAACAGAAAGACATCGTCATCGTTATGAAGTGAATCCCGCGTTTGTTGGCGAGTTGGAAGCAAAAGGCCTTATATTTTCAGGTCGTTCTCCCGACGGACGTTTGATGGAAATAGCAGAGCTTCCAAAAAAGAAGCATCCATTTTTTTTAGGAACGCAATTTCATCCGGAATTTTTGGCCCGTCCGCTTTCCCCTCATCCTCTTTTCACCGCTTTCATTAAAGCTTGTATCAAGAAGAAGAGATAATTTGTAAAATCTCATTTGGCATTTGAAAATCTGGATTAAGTTCCAAAGTTTTTTTCCAATTTTTTATTGCTTCATCGTATTTTTTTTGTTGCCAGTATAGTAATCCTAAATTATAATAGGTGTTATCATAATAAGGATTAATTTTCAATTCTTTTTTATATTCTTCTTCAGCTTCTTCCAATTTATTTTGATTTACATATACCAGACCCAGATTATTATGAGCCATTTCTTCATTCGGATTAAGCGCTAAAGCTGCCCTGAATTCTTTTTCTGCATTATCCATATTTCCATCTAAATATTCCATGGCCCCTAAATTTCGATGAGCTAATGGATAATGTGGCGAATTTCGTGCAGCGTTATTCCAGAAAGCTAGTCTGTTAGCAAAATTAAAACTATGCACCACTGTTATGACACCAAGCGTAAATATCAAACCACCAATTATAATTAAGGTGCTCTTTTTTTTCAGATCGATTTTTTTTATAAAATCTGTTTCCAAAAGAATTATAAAAATACCTATTATCGGAACATATAATCTATGCTCAATGAAATCTGCTACTAAGGCTGAATTAGGTCGGATGAAAGAAGGCAATAAAAAAGCAAAGAACCATCCAAGTCCCAACAAAATATAATTCCAACGTTTTTCTTTAGTCAGAAAGAATATTATTGCAAGCAGAATCATTGAAACGATTCCATACAAAAACGTAGTATCTTGTATCACAGGCAGTACGCTTAGATTAAAAGGTAAAAATATTTTTCCTATGAATTGGATAATAGCTGGAGAATTTAAAAATACTGATTTAATCATCTCTATGAGTGTCAAAGAGACAGAATCTTTAAGAGTGATATAACGTAAAATTATCCAAAGACTAGTGATGCCGATAGATCCGATGAAAAAATAAAATAAGTTAAAAAAAAATTTATTTTCTTTTTTATAAAAAAAATACAAGTAAAAAAACATTATTGGTAATACCAATATGGCTGATTCTTTGGTGAAAAGAGCTAGGCCAAAAAATATAAGACTCAAAATAAAGCTACTTACTTTTTTCTTTTTTAGATAATTTATAAAAAAAATGAAAGTTGAAAGAATAAAAATAGCTAGTAGTGAGTCATTTCTTCCCGGAATCCAAGCGACCGCTTGTGTCAAGACAGGATGAATTAAAAAAATAATGGAGAACAGAAATGATAAAGTTTTTTTGTAATTTAGTTTAGTCAAAAATACAAAAACTAGACAAGAGGATATAAGATGAAAAATAACGCTAGAAAAATGATACATCAAAGGAGAAGCCCCACCAATTTGATAATCAAATATTAATGAAATTGTTAATAATGGCCGATAATAAAAAGCCGAACTGTTGGAAAGACGAAATACATCTATTAAAAAGGATTGAAAAATATTGGTTAAATTAGATAGAAAATATTGATTATCTAAAATCAAATTATTATCGTCTAGGTAGGTAAAATTAAAAAACAGGGTTGGCAAATACAATAAAAAACCGACACCCACTATCCAAAAGAATGGTTTTAATCCGTCCAGGTTAAATGTTTTTTGTAAAGACTCGGGATTCATTATTTTTTGGCTAATAAAAAACTTGCTTTTCATTTTTTAAGATAGAAAAATCTTTTTAAAAAAAACTTAAAAGCAATTAAAAGAGTTGAGAAACCATATTTTAGACTTCTTGAAAAATTTATGGAAGAAGATTCGGAATAATATCTGACCGGAACAGGAATATCACCGATACGATATTCTTTTTCTATAATCTGAAATAAAACCTGACTGTCAAAAACAAAATCATCAGAATTGTTTACAAAATCAATTTTTTCTAGTACTTCTCTTTTGTAGGCTCTCATTCCTGTGTGCCATTCAGATAGATTTTGTCCACTTAACACATTTTCACAGAAAGTGAGTACTCGATTGGATAAGTATTTATAAAGAGGCATGCCACCTTCTAATGTCTCTTTACGGGATCGTATTCTTGAGCCTAACATTACATCACAATATCCTTCTTCTATAAAACCTACTAGATATTTTATTACTTTGGCATCATACTGATAATCAGGATGAATCATCACGATGATATCGGCATCTTTTTCTAGAGCGAGACGATAACATGTCTTTTGGTTGGCTCCGTATCCTTTGTTTTTATCGTGTTTATATATGGTTAAATTAAGTTTTTGGGCTAAAGCGACTGTTTGATCGGTACTACCATCGTCAACTAGTATGATTTCACTGACAATATCTTTTGGTATTTCTTGAATTGTTTCCCCCAAAGTTTTTTCAGCATTGAAGGCAGGGAGTACAACAATAACTTTTAATTTTTTATTCATGGCATTAGACATTTTTGAATATGACTTTATTAAAATAAATATAATTTATACAAGCTGTAATAGCTGAAGAAAGAGCTTGAGCAAGAAGATACCAAAGACTTATTATATCAACAAAAATATACATTAATAACGTATTTAAACCAAGCATCACTAAATTAAAAATAAAAAAGTTTAGAAATTGTGTACGAATATTATTGGTATAATAATTTCTGAATACAAAAAATTTTTGAAGCAAATAACTTATTATAACCGCAAGACAAAAAGAAATAATAGCTGATGTCAGATACCATAAATGAAAATAATGAACACAAATAAAAAGGATTACCAAATTAAAAGCTGTCGCGATTCCCCCAGCCAAGATGTATCTAATTATTTGAATATATTTAGACATGAATACAAAGCAACAAAATTTAGAATCCAACTTTTTCGTTGACCAATATTATATGCACTTTTCTTCCCATGAATGAGGGCTCGCGATTTAAAATGAGAAGTTTAGAAATAAAACTTCCTCCCATACCGACGTTTTTCATTCGTGCGTCTTCCAGAGGAAAAACATATTCATTCAAACGCTTCAACGCCCCATCTAAATTAGATGTTATTTTTTGCGTTCCCACAATCAGAATAATATTTGGAGAAGTAAAAGCAAGATGCGGCAATTGACTACCGGAATTTGAAGCGATCACCAGTTCTCCGTTTTCTGTCAGAGCGTGTACACTGCCGAGATAATAATCCGAAAGTACCGATTGTTTATGTAATAATGCTTGTTTTTCTGTACCTTTTTCTTCCAGGATGATTTTATGAAGATTTTTCCAATTATGTTTTCCTTCTTTTAAATATTTTACAAATCCGATTTCTTCAAGCGTACGAGATGAACCATTCATTATCGAAGCCCCAGCTGGAATAAGCTTTTTAATTCTTTGAAGCGCTTCTGCTCCAGTAGCCGCAGTTTCAGACAAAAATCCTTTCCTCGTCAATCTTTTTTCTGTTTTACTTATAACGTCTGCCGAAGCAAGACTGTCAAATTTTTTTGTCATATTTTTATTGTAGCATAATATTTTAAAGCACTGAGCCTGCCGAAGGGCTGGGAGACTTGGATTCGGACCAAGATAACATCCTCCAGAGGGATGTGTCCTACCATTAGACGATCTCCCAATATTTCCACCATTAGACCTGCCTGCGCAGGCAGGCGATCTCCCAATTACAATAGTACAATAATACAAAACACTGTTTTTATCAAATAAAAATACGGTGAATTTTTTAAATGAAAAATTTATTGCATCTTAGCTTTTATTCTTTCAAGAGCTAAAATAAATGCGCCTCGGCGGAGGTCTGTATTTGATTCCTTCGCCTTTTCTACGATTTTTTTAGCCGAATCTTCAAGCATAGGTTGAAGTTTGTCGAAAACTTCTTTTTCACTCCAATGTTCGCCTTTAAGATTTTGCTCCCATTCAAAATAAGAAACTGTAACACCGCCAGAATTTGCTAAAATATCGGGCACCACAGGTATGCCTTTTTTAAATAAAATTTCATCGGCTTCAGGCGCAATAGGTCCATTGGCAAGTTCCAGGATGGCTTTGGCTTTGATCTTTTTGGCATTTATGCCAGTTATTTGGTTTTCAAAGGCGGCAGGAATCAACAGATCGCATTCTGTCTCTAGAAGTTCTTTATTGGTGATTTCTTTTGCATTCGGGAAGCCTGAAAGAGAACCGGTATCTTTTTTATATTTCATAAGTTTCTCTATATCAAAACCTTTCTCGTTATAAATTCCACTTTTTGAATCTGAAAGGCCGACGATATTATGGCCTGCTTTATTCCAAATGAGCGCTGCATATGACCCAACATTTCCGAATCCTTGGATCACCACTTTGCATTTTTCTGGCAATTTTAATTCTTTTTTTAATGTTTCAAAAACAAAAAAACCGCCTTGAGCTGTAGCTGTGCCTCTTCCTTCCGAACCTCCTTTTTCAAGCGGTTTGCCTGTTATCATCGCTCCGGTTTTGTCTCCCGTCATTTTTTGATATTCATCATTCATCCAAGCCATTATTTCAGGTGTAGTATTAACATCGGGAGCTGGAACATCTTTCTTCGGTCCTAGAATATCTGAAAGTTTTTGCACCCATGCACGCGAGAGTCTTTCTAATTCTCCTTTTGATAATTCTTTAGGATTAACAGTTATTCCACCTTTTCCTCCGCCCATTGGAATTCCAGCCACAGCGCATTTGAGCACCATCCAAAAAGCCAATGCTTTTACTTCATTTATTTCCGTATCCTGATGATATCTGATACCGCCCTTATATGGTCCTAGGGCATTGTTGTATTCGACTTGGTAACCTTCAAATATTTTTAAAGAACCATCGTCCATTCTTACGGGAATAGATATTTTTATATCACGGTCAGGTTGGCGCAAACGGGCTATAAATTCACTATTGAAATTTTTAATCTTTGCGACTTTGTCCAATTGAGACATTGCGTTTTGAAATGGGTTTTGCATTTTTTTTAAATCTTTTATTTTTGGGGTGGAAAATCAATTGTTAAGGTTTACATTATACAGCAAAGTCTTCCGATGTTTCAAGTTTTGTTAAAAAGTGTCAATATTTCCTATGTTTTGCTATACTTTATCTACAAATGAAGAATAATATTTTTTTAAAAATAAAAAGTACGTTCGCCAGTACTTACTTTTGGTTTTTTGTATTTTTACTGCTCATTTTAGCTTCGTTTTTTATTGCTCCGGAATTTTTTAGCACTAAAATATCAAATGAAATAAAAAATATA
>Ga0209542_10005160_pt1 | contig 26366 bp, 25 predicted proteins | sample RifCSPhighO2_01_FD_184028 | JGI IMG/M metagenome (GOLD analysis project Ga0209542, IMG submission 184028) | Soil microbial communities from Rifle, Colorado - Rifle CSP2_plank highO2_0.1 (SPAdes) (version 2) | ecosystem: Environmental > Terrestrial > Deep subsurface > Rock core/Sediment ...
CGGTTCTCGAATTCGTTTTTGTTCTCTGTCCTCGAACTGGCAGCCTTTTTAAATGACGAATACCTCGGTAACTTTTAATATCTTTTAATCTCTTGATATTGGCAGATATTTCTCTCTTTAAATTTCCTTCTATCAAAATTCCTTCGATTACAACACGAATTTTATTCTCCTCATCTAAATTCAAATCTTTGGTTTTTTTACCTCGATCAATACCGACTTGATCTAAAATCTTGCGAGCTTTTGGAATACCAATACCATAGAGGCAAGTTAAACCAATCTCAAGTCTTTTTTCGTTTGGTACTGTGATTCCTAAAATTCTCATAATTTACTTTTTATGCTTATTGCTTTTGTTTATGTTTGGGATTAGAACAAGTTATTCGTAAATGCCTTTGGCGTCTAACCATTTTACAATTATCACAGATTTTTTTTACTGCTGATTTTATTTTCATACAAAAAAGAAAAACAAGGAAAAAACCCTTATTTTTCAACACTATTACTTTTTTAAAACCTAAACAAAACTGTAAATAACATAGTACACCATTCTTTAAAAAATTACAACCCTGTTACAAACGTTTGACTATTCTTCCCTTTCCTCCATAAGGATCAAGTACTACTTCAACTCCATCTCCAATTAAAACTTTAATTCTATGCATACGCATTTTTCCTCCGAGATACGCCAGAATTTCCTGCTCCTCTTCTTTTTTATCTTCCCCACCTGCTCCCGACGAAGGAGGGCGGGCAGGTATTTTAACTCTAAACAAAGTAGAGGGCAACGCTTCAGTGACAACTCCCTTTACTGTCAACAATTTTTCATTTTTTAGATCACTCATGTATAAGACTTATACTATAGTAAAATTAAATAAGAACGTCAAGTGTAAAAATCTTGAATTATTTCGGATAATTCACAATCACTTTTATGTCTTTAATTTTATCAGGTAATGACCTTCTCCAAAAGGGACTAATTGATAAATTAGCAGAATCAATGTTTGGATATTGCAACAATATTTGCTTAAAATCTTTTTTTGATTTACCAAAGAGATCAGCTATTAGTTTGCTTTCATCTAATTTCCAAACAATTTTTGTAGCTCCGGATAAATTAAAACTTATCTGGTTTACATCAGCAAATGAAATATTATCTTTATTGGCAGGAGAAATAAGAGAAAAAGTTAGATCTCTAATATTTGTCATATATAAATCACTTCCATCATATTGGTTAATACTATTTTCCGCAATTTTTTTAGAAAGCTTTTGTTCATCAAATAAAAGACCATATAATGTACCTTCAAGCACTATAGGCAACATGCTGTCTTTGGAAGAAGTAAGGTCAATATTTTTATCATCTATATCAAGATATACTGCATCTTTAAATAAAATAAATCCGCTTGGAATCTGGTCCACGGCTTTTTTAAAAAGTTTCTCTTTGAGGGTCGTCTTCAAGTCATTGATAGTAGCCAGTTTCTCTGTATCAGAAATAATAGATGCCTTACCTTTAAACCCGCCAGTTATTTCACCTTTAGACCTAGCGTAAAATTTAGAATATTTAGGTGTTCCTTTAAAACCAAAAATCGTGAAATCAAGCGGACCACTATTATATTCCTCACCCGCCTCTGCTGCATAAATACCTACTTCTATAGATCCAGGAGTGTTACCTTTCATTCCCGGTACAACTACCGTATTCACAGTTTTATAAATTTTACCATTTGAACCTTCCAGACGAGTATCTATATCAAGTCGCTGAGTTTTTGAACTAAATGTATTATAAATTAAAACAACACCTTTAGCTTTTTCTGAAACATCTTTCTTTAGAGTTGTTTCTAACATTTTATTTTCTTCTCCAGAAATAACTATTAAATCAAAAGATAGTGCCCCCGCACTTGCACCCTTACTAGCAGTTAAATTTTCATTTAAAACAACATCTTGTGTTTTTGGATTCACTGTGACTACCACTTTCAAAAACAGGTATGAAATGCTGAAAATAAAAAATATAATGGATATGATCGCCACAAACCAAAGTGTATACCCTGATCTTTTATCCTCCCTTTTTGTCTCTCTTTTAGATACCTGCGCATCACGTACTCCGCTAGCTCCTGAATGTTTTACTTTTACTATATCTTGCAGTAAATTTCTTGGCATAATATTATACTTTCTTCACTTTGGTAGAGTTTATTAGAAACCGATTAATGTAAATAGAATCAATAATCAGGTCAGGGTCACGAATTACACTCTCCTTAAATAATGCCATACCATGAAAAACTTCAGTACCTAAAAAGACAACATTGAATTTAGATTCGGTTAAAGTATATTGATTAAATTGTTCAGTTTTTATTGTTTCTGTAAAAAAATCAGCCATTTCTTTATCTACAGTCAGATAAATAGTTTCAGGAATAGAAATATCATTTGAAATATGAGCTAAAGAATCTTGAAGCTTGTCTAGCCATTCCATTTTTAATTTATCTATAACAGAACCGAGATCTTTTGCCACAGACTCTGTCGCATGCCCATCTTTTAAAAGAGAAATAAGGGATTTGGCTTCACTGAGTGAAGAATGGGACATGGATGCAACTTCACGTATCATAAAATTAAGACCTAAAGGAAAAGATATGGACTCACGTAATGTATTTTTCTTTATCATGGAAATGTCTGTAACTTCTCCGCCAATATTGATCAAAAGAAAATTTTCTTTGTTTGCGTACATATCACGAACCACAGCAAAAGAAGAAAAAGTAAATGAAGAAAATCTTATTTCTTTAGAATGAAAATACTTTTTAATTGCCTCTTCCATTTTGCCTAAAGTTTGCGCTCCGGCGACTGAGATAAAAACAGTCATCTCAAGATCTACTCCTTTTTGATTCAAAGGATTTGATGTTTCATAACCATTTATCATCGTCTTAATATTTTTTAGTTCAATCAACCGAGCTCCTGCTCCAGAGCGTAAATATTTTGTTGAATACTCTTCTTCAAATAAAGCCTTCTCCTTCTGAACTAGACTATCAGCAAGCTTGGAAGTAAACAAAAAGGGAGCATTTTTTTCAAGTTTTATAATTCTAGTTTGAGAAACATACCAAGGTGAAGAAAGAACGCAAAAAATCATTTCCGGAGCGCCTATGCCTGCCATATGAATCCTACTGACAACAGTCTCTAGAGATCTTATGGTTAAAGACAAAAATCGATCAGCCTCAATAGTATCTTCTAGGACTATTGGCTCACGAATAGAAAAAACTATTTTAGGAACTTTGGAACTCTCCGTCCAAAAAAGAGCTCCTCCCACAGAAGAAGATCCAATATCAAAAACGAGCGCTAATTTCCCTTTCTCTTTGTTCCTCGAAAAAATTCCCATCGCTTAATTATATCACAAAAGTATAGCTTTTATACGTCTAATGCCTTGCGCTACGGCTTCTTCTTTTTGAATTTTAAATTTGCCTAATTCTTTAGTACTTTCAACATGCGGACCACCGCAAAATTCTTTAGAGATAGGGCTACCATTCTTGTCTTCAATAAAATATACAGATACAACATCAGGATACTTTGCACCGAATTCCATCTCTGCACCGAGCTTTTCTGCTTCTTTTAAAGGCATTTCTTTTCGCACGACATCAAGCCCTAATTTTATTTTATCATTCACCCAATCTTCCACTTTTTTCTTTTCTTCATCAGTCAATTTATGATCACAAAGAAAATCTATCCTCAAACGCTCTTCAGTAATATTACTTCCTCTTTGCTTTATATTTTTATCCACAACTGCCTGAAGCCCCGCAAGTAATAAATGATGAGCAGTATGTAATTTAATAGTTTTTTCATTATGATTCGCAAGACCTCCTTTGAACATACCAGCGGAAGATGTCTGTGAAAGTTTTTGATGCTCAGTCATTTTTTTATTGAAGTTTTCTATGTATCGTTTCTTTAATTGTTCATCCATTATTAGCAAACCTTGATTACTTCTTTCTAAATTTATTTCTTCTAAACTTAATTCTATCGGAAAACCATCTGTTTGATAAAGATCAAACAATATATTATCATTTAATCCAAATGTATTTATATTCCCTTCTTTTTTGAACAATTCTTTTATTTTTTTCAACCCTAGTGCTAAGGTCTTAATAAACTTTATATATTCTTTTTCTAACTCTGAAACTATTTTATTTTTATTTTCAGTAATTCTTGGGTAAATATTTCCATATTTTTTTTCTATAATATCAACTAATGATTTATAATCATTATTCATAGTTAGTGAGTGACCACAACGAATAGTCCTTCTTATTAGGCGTCTTAATATGTAGCCTCTTTCTGAATTTGATGGCGTGACACCATCAGAAATCATTAAGACTGAAGCTCTGAGATGATCAGCAATTATTCTTTCTAGCTTTTCATTCCTAACTTTTATTAAATCGGATATTTTAGAAACAAGTGCCTGAAATAAATCCGTCTCATAAGCCGTTCTCTTGCCCTGCATCACTGCTGTAATACGTTCCAATCCCGCCCCTGTGTCTACATTTTTTTTATCTAGTTGCTCAAGCACAAAAAAGTCTTCTGGAATGAATTTACCTTGCATTTTAAGACTGTTGTACTCTTCTCTTTTTTCTTCTTTAACTTTCTGGTTAAATTCCATAAAAACATCATTCCAAATTTCGACAATATCTTCTTTTTCAACTGCATTTAAAAATTCACTATGTGATAAATCTTTAAGTCCTACCTCAGTTACATCGTAAAACATTTCAGTATCAGGACCACAAGGACCTTCGTCTCCAGCCGACCACCAATTATCTTTTTTGCCTAATTTGTAAATTCGGTTTTCTTTAATTCCTAGAGCTTCCCAAATTTTTGAGGCTTTAGTTTCACGCTCATACACAGTAAAATAGAGTCTATCTATTTTTAGATCTAAACCTTTACTACCCTCGGGTTTATCATCCCCATTGGTCAAAAATTCATAACTCCACTTTATTGCATCTTCTTTAAAATAATCTCCCAAGGACCAATTACCCATCATTTCAAAAAAGGAAAAATGACGATTGTCTCCAATGTCATCTAGGTCACCGGTACGCACACATTTTTGAATATTTACAATTCTTTTACCCATCGGGTGTTGTTGGCCAAGTAGATATGGCACAAGAGGTTGCATGCCAGCGGTATTAAAAAGAACCGATGGATCATTTTCCGGTACAAGAGAGGCAGAAGGAATTATTTTGTGTCCTCTTTTTTCAAAAAATTTTAAAAACCTTGACCTAATTTCATTTGAATCCATTTTTATCAACTATTTTTCGGCTGATCAATGTCACCAGAAATTTTTCTAATTGGTTCTTCAAATTTATGAACTACAATTAGCACAAAAAGCACAAGCAACGTGGTGATAACCGCCAAGCTATAAAATCCGAATCCAGAGGCCATACCAATACTAGCTGTAACCCAAAGTCCACCGGCTGTAGTCAGACCTAAAAGTCTGTTACCCTGCAGAATTATAGAACCAGCGCCCAAGAATCCGATACCGACAATTACTTGTGAGGCAATTCTAGTTGGATCAAAACCTCCAATAGTGGCATATTTAATAGATATCATTTCAGAAACAATTATAAAAACTGCTGAACCTAAAGATACCAAAGCGTGTGTCTTCATTCCAGCCTCCTTGTGTACTAAAACCCTCTCCACACCTATCAATAATCCAAGCCCTACTGCAACCAATAGTCTTATAATAATTTCACTATTTTGTGTAAAAAATTGGGTCATAAGTACATTATACAACAACTCCCCCACCAAGACAAACGTCTTTGTCATAGATAACACAAGACTGACCAGAAGCAACTAAAACTGGTTTTTTAAATATTATTTCAGCTTCTGTTTTATTAATAATTTTTACTTTACAGGGTAAAAATTCTCCGTGATAACGAATCTGCGTTGTATATATTTTATTTTGTTCGGGAACTCCGGAAATCCAATTGGTATTTTCTAATTCAAAAAAAGAATTTGAAAAATTTAAGGAGCCGTGGGTTCCCTGTCCTATGCCTCCGAGGGCGAAGGCGGGAAAATTATTTAAATTATTTTTTTGAATTTTACGCGGACTTTCAGAAAGAATATTTCTGTCTTGCGACACAAACAGAATATTCTTCTTCACATCTTTGCTGACAATATAATAAGGTCCATCATTTGGACTCTTTGTCGTAATAGTAAAACCATGACGCTCGCCTAATGTACTGAAAACCACCCCGTTGTGCCAGCCGATTATTTTACCTTTAGTATTTAGCACTTTTCCTTTTTTTTCTTTAATATAATGCTTTAAAAATTCCTTTAAATCTATATCACCCAAAAAACATATCCCCTGACTGTCATGCTTTTCTGCAACCGGCAAATTAAACTTTTTCGCAAGCTTGCGAACTTCTGTTTTTTTCAAATGTCCAACCGGAAATAAAATTTTTTTTAATTGTTCTTGTTTCAAAGTCCAAAGAAAATAACTCTGATCTTTTGCAAAATCTTTGCCTTTGAATAAAAAATGAAGAAAGTGACTTTTTTTCAGGTCCTCGGTTCTCCGGGTCCCTCTCCCGGCCAGACCGTTCAAAAAAGCACTTTCTGCATTTTTTGCATAATGCCCAGTCGCCACAAAATCTGCCCCCATAGAAATAGCTTTTTTAAGAAATGCGCCAAATTTCACGTGCTTGTTGCACATTACATCAGGGTTTGGAGTTCTCCCAATTCTATATTCTGATATCATATAATCGGCAACTTCTTTTTTATATACATCCTCAAAGTCAAAAGTCAGAAATGGAATGTCAAAATAAGCTGCTACACGCATAGCATCACGCCGCTCTTCTTCTTCATTGCACGGGAAAATTTCTGGATGCCAAGTCTTAATAAAAACCCCAACTACTTCATAGTTGGCTTCTTTAAGCAACCCTACGCTCACAGCAGAATCAACACCACCAGAAAGCCCAACAAAAACAACTTTTTTAGCCATTGTGCTATAATAGCCAAATCACTGATGATTGTAAAATAATGGTGTTCTTAATAAACATATGGATGAAAGACAACCAAAATCTGAAGAACCAATAGACCATACAACAATAAAAAATTATGTAGTAGCAAAAAAACTAGGCTGGGAAATTAGTGGCCCATTCTATACAATTCTACCAACTCCAAAAGCAGAATATGTAGAAAAATGTGCTGAAGAAGTAAATGCGCTTAAATATTATTTACTAAAAACAGTAATCATAAAAGATCAGTTTGATAAGGATCATTTAGCTCGAAGAAATTTTGAGGATCAAAATCCAAAAATAGGTACATTTTTTTCAGAATATTCAAAGTTGGGAGGCAACATGTTAAATAGATCTATAATTTGCATGGAAAATATAATTGAGGAAATTGCAAAGAAATATCCACCTATTGCAGAAAAACTCAACACTATGGCAAGAATATCTGAGGTTCGTAAGGAACTTGGAAAATACACTAGAAGTGATTTTCAAGACAAAGTTAATTTTGCAAAAAAACTAGATATCGAGGTATCGTTAGGTCTTGCCTAACGAATATTTATTTTGTAAAATGTCATCATGTCTCTAAGAAAAACACCATTTGTACTAGGCGAATATTATCATATTTATAATAGAGGTAATAGCAAACAAAAAATCTTTCTATCAAAGAAAGATTACGAACGTTTTATAGCACTACTGTACGGCACAAATACGAATGAGAGATTTAATTTTTTTGATCTGCAAAAAAGTGGTGGAGTGTTTACAAAAGAAATAGAAGATCCTTTGGTTGCCATAGGAGCATACTGTTTAATGCCAAACCATTTTCATATTTTAATTACTCCCCTTTCCGAAGATGGACTTAGTAAATTTATGCAAAAATTATCTACAGCTTATTCTATGTATTTTAATGAAACACATAAAAGAACGGGAGGACTCTTTGAGGGAAAATTTAAATCGCAACATATGGGTGATGACAGACAATTAAAATATATCTTTTCATATATTCACTTAAACCCTGTAAAATTAATTGATGGTAAGTGGAAAGAAAATGGAATAAAAAACCTAACAAATAGTTTGGAATATCTTCGCTCATATCCATACTCAAGTTTCTTAGATTATGTGGGATATAAACGCAAAGAAAAAGTTATCTTGAAACTATCAGACTTTCCAAACTATTTTTCTTCCAAATTATCTTTCAAGGAAGAAATTGTTGAATGGCTAACCTATCGTTAGGCAAGACCTAACGATTTTAAAGTCCAACAAAAACCTTTTTCTTTTTCATTGCAAATACTTTAACACATTAGCTCTGTGCTCGGCGAATGATTTTGCGTAATGAATATTCCCGTTTTTGTCATGTAAATAATACAGATACGGTGAACTCTGTGGATGTATGGCAGCTTTGATGGCTGCTAGACCAGGGTTGTTAATTGGACTTTTTGGCAACCCTTTTGTTTTGTATGTATTAGGTGCAGCATCGACTTGGAGTGGCATGCCAGTGGCTATTCTTTTCCATAAAATTCCAGAAATAACCCCCCGATCAGTATTTCCTTTTGCTTCTCCTTCTATAAGGGAAGCCATTATAATAATATTGTTTTCAGACTTCAGAGATTGAACAATCTCTGGCTGAAGCGCAAGCATTTTTTTCTCAAAGTTCGTACTCATAGACTTTATTACCTCATTTTCCGTATCAGTCGTGAAAAAGAAATAAGTATCTGGAAACAATTTTCCTTCTAGTCCCACCGCCTCTGCAAGAAACTTACTTTTATCAAAATTGGGTAATTCGGGAGCGTACGTATTGGCAATCTGAACTGTGTCAAACCCTTCTGGAATGGTCACAACAACAGGCGCCATGTGATGTTCACCTTTTGATATACGTCGCGCAATTTCAAAAACTGATAATTTGTTTTCAAAATAGTAGTTTGCAGAGAATATATTTTTTTCCCTGCCAAAAATAATCACGAATGCCTCAAATGCCGTGCGAGAACGTACAATATGCGCGTCTTTTAATTTTAATGACACACTACGCAGGCTGTCTCCCTGCACTACTTGAAACACGGTTCCAACTGGGAAATCTGCGGGAGCCGAAAGAAAAAAGAAAAATAAGAAATATAAAAACACTAAAAAAGCGATTACGCCGAGTGCACGCCTATTGGCTGAAAAAAATTTCATAGTATTTTAAGTCGGCAAATTGGTAGGTGGAGAAGCCTCTTTAGATTCAATACGCTCTAGAGTAGGAACTTTCAATATCTGCCCTGGGAAGTGCCACATAGTCGCTATCTCTTCAACATTTAAAGTAAAAGTTTTGGAATGAAAATATACCGGCCAAAACACAATGTTTAGAGGCCAAGGAATAGTGCTCTGATTAAAAATTAGTTTTCGAAAAGACTCGTGGAAAAAATCACGTTCTCTATAATCATGAAGCATTCTGTCAGCTAATTGCATAACTGTCTTTTTTGAAATAGTAAATACCCCGCCAAAGGCATCTCCTTGGGTTGAATTTTTACGACTGAGCTGATTGCAGTCAGGTAAAGCATATTGACGAAACATGAGACGTATATTCCTTCTGTTACTCATATTGAATGCTTCCTTTTTAGCAGCATAATATATTCTAATGCCGGTATCAAAACCAATTTTTGCAGTCTTGGCACTCATCGCTGTCACCGCATTTTTAAAAAAGTCTGGTGTACGAAATTCGGTGGTATATGTTCCCGGTCTACTTTTCCTTTCATTCTCACGGGCATAAGGCAATAGCAATTTTTGTATTTGAATTTTTGATTCCTCCACCCAATCATGATGCCCAAACCAGGTGCCATGAGTATGCCATACCTTTTTTGAAGGCGTAATGATAATTTGCATCCACATTTGTTCGTCTTTTTGGAGCGAACCAAAAAGCTCTATTACTGGAGAAATAGGGTCAACTTTAAATTCTTCTTTCGGATCTTTATCTAATCCGTAATTAACATAAGTCTTCAGTGGATATGCTTCATGTTTGTCTAATTGAAATTCGCATCCCCAGCCATTCCAAGCGCTTTTTGTAGTGATTTCATCAACCGCCAAAGTATAGTCTTCTACTTCTTTTATTTGCGCTTGAGGATATTGCGCATACATCTGCGTCTCAATCAAACCCCTGATACGCGTCGGCGTACGAATGTAAAAATGCACCTGTCCTTCAATTGAAGCAATTTCTAGAGAAAACCAAAACCAAACTGCTCCTTGCCAATATGATTCAAGCCCGCCCTTATAACTAAAATGATAAAGCGCATTAGTTACAAAAAGTTCCATCGCTTTCGGAGACCGCAGGACATCACGCGGAGGAATAATTTCAAGCAAAACAAAATCAATGCCAGAAATAAAATCCTGTTGTACATAATGAACCCACCAAATCCAACCAATACGGCCCAGCATTATAACACCCACTAAAGGTAAAACTCCTTTTATTAAATCATCTAACTTATTAGAGTACCAAAAAATAAAGCCAATAAGTATAACCAAGAGCCAAGGCCAATATTCTTTTATTCCATTCTCAAGAGACTCAAAAAAGTCACTCATTACTATATTTTACTAAACCACAGAATAAAGTCCACTTTTATTTTTTTTGAAATATTTTGGATTAGCAAGATTAACTAAAATAGTATTCTTTTTGAAGTATCTCTCTTTATTCACCTTAAGAACTATATTTTCTTTACCTAGTGGTCCTTCTCTCTTTAATATGTCCGTAATAACTTCACGAGCAATACCTCTCTTATAACCCCACTCAGCCAAAGCATACATTCCTCTGCCGACGAGAACGAATCGAGGATCTTTGATAAGTTCATTATGGCAAGTAGCATAGTGAATTTTTTTATTAAAAGTTTTAGAGATAGAATCTGCAACTTCTTTGAAATGTAGAGGTGTTCCGTGACGTCTCATAACAAGAAAAGCATAATCTTTTACCCCGCGAACGCGAATATTTGGAGAACTTGCTTTACCCCACTCACCTAGAGGATTTTTTGCAACAGTTTTAGACATAGAAAGCCATCTCCGAACCATTTCTTCATCTCTGTATTCAACAGCTACATCTTTGATATGATCAAGAAATTTTTTAATCATCTCTGTTTCTGGTACAAGATCTTCGTCACTTAAATTAGCGTAAAGTTTTTTCAGAGAATCATGAATCTTTTCAGTCATTTCATCATCTACACTATAACGGGTATGAAAGTGATCATCTTCACGGTGTTTTTTAAAAGCATCTCCCAATGTTAGGAAAAAGTTAATATGGTTTTGAGTTACTTTGTCTTTTGAAATATAGGGCAAAAGTTCGTGTTCAGCGACAATTGACCCTAATTTATGTAGTAATTGTTTAAGCTCATCAAAAATTGCTTGTTCCGCCCGATATGCACTTGATTTTTTTATGAAATTTAAAGCTGCGTCTTCAATTTGACGAACACGCTCTCTGGTAATATTATATTTCTTACCAATCTCTTCAAGAGTTTTCTTTTCTCCGGCAGAGGTCAGCCCAAAACGATTCATAATCACGTCAGATGCACGATCTTGAAGTTGTGAGGTTATTTTTTTAGTGATTTTTTGAGGTTTAAAAGATATTGTTGACATAATTTTTTATACTTTACTTTTTTTTCTATCCAGCTCTGTTAAATATTTCTTTCGAAGACGTACAGATTTTGGAGTGATTTCTAGATACTCATCTTCATTCATTACTTCGAGGCCTCGCTCAATATTCAAAATAAAAACTGGGTTTAAGGTTATGGCCTCATCAGTACCAGAAGCTCGCATATTTGTAAGTTGTTTACCTTTTGTCGGATTTACCGACATATCATCCCCCTTCAAAACATTACCTACAACCATTCCCTCATAAACCTCTGTCCCGTGTTCTACATACAATATACCACGTTCTTGTAAATTTGCAAGCGAAAAGGCTACTGCTTTGCCAGCAACCATAGCAACCATAGAACCATACTCTCTTTTTTTTATTTCACCAGCGTATTCCCTGAATCCTGTAACTCTCGAACTCATTATACCTTTTCCTTTTGTATCTATAATGAATTCGCCCCGATAGCCCAAAAGACCTCGTGTCGGTATATCAAAAATTATTCTAGCTATGCCCTCTTTCTCCACCATGTCCTTCATAATTCCCCGTCTTTTTCCAATCTTTTCTATGACACCGCCACTCGACTCCATTGGAACATCTATCACAAGCTCTTCGTAGGGTTCAGTTTTAATTCCATTTATTTCCTTAATAATAACTTCTGGTTGAGAAACCTGCATTTCGAATCCTTCTCGACGCATATATTCTAAAAGTATAGCTATGTGAAGTTCTCCCCGTCCATACACTTTAAAAAAAGAAGGTCCATATTTATCTCCTTGATCCGGTGAAAAATCAACTTTAAGTCCAACATTTATTTCGAGTTCTTTTTCTAATCTCTCTTTTATTTGTCTTGAAGTTACAAATTTTCCTTCCTTACCCGCGAATGGAGAATCGTTTACTAAAAAATTCAAAGACAAAGTGGGCTCATCAATCGCTATGTGCGGCAATTGTTGCACAAACTCATCTTCACACAATGTTTCACCTATATATATGTCAGGAATTCCGGCTAAAAGCACAATATCGCCGGAAGTAGCAAAATCTACTTCCTTTCTAGCTATACCTTCAAAAGAAAATAGTTTAGTAATTTTTCCTTTACGAGTTGCATTTTCTCCTTTTACAAAAACTTGGCTTCCTGAAATAATTTTCCCAGAATAAATACGAGCTACTGCGAGCCTACCCAAAAAATTATCATATCCTAAATTAAAAACCTGTGCAGACATTTTTTTGTCAGCGGACCCTCCGGAGGCGGGCAAGACTTTTTCTAAAATTAAATCAATAAGAGGAGAAAGACCAGCCTCGCTGAGTCTAGGCGGGTTTTCCGATTTATCGTCAAGATTTTTGAATGCCTTTCCCTCACGTCCGATGGTATAAATTGTTTCAAAATTAGCTTGTTCTTCGGATGCACCCAATTCAAAAAACAATTCTAAAATTTCCTCGTGCACTCTATGTGGATCGGAAGCAGGTTTATCTATCTTATTTATAACCACTATTGGCTTTAATCCGAGTTCTAAAGACTTTTTTAAGACAAATCTAGTCTGAGGCATTGGCCCTTCCACTGCATCTACAAGCAAAAGCACGCAGTCTACTGCGCGTAAAACACGTTCTACTTCACTCCCAAAATCCGCGTGACCGGGAGTATCTACTATATTTATTTTAGTATTTTTATAATAGATAGAGGTGTTTTTTGAGTAAATAGTAATACCACGCTCTTTTTCTAGAGCGTTTGAATCCATTGATAATCCTTCATCTTGAAATCCACCATTTTGCTTCATTAAAGCATCGGTCAATGTTGTCTTGCCGTGGTCAACATGAGCTATGATTGCTATGTTTCGTATTTCCATAATAAAAAGCCCCCGAACACGCTAGAGCTTAATTTAATAATAACATATTTTCACTAAAACAACAAGTTTTTGGTGCGTCGGGTTGGACTCGAACCAACGATGCCCGAAGGCGGGTGATTTACAGTCACCTGGAATAGCCACTATCCGACCGACGCAAATTATTTGCAATGTTTAAATATCTACTTACATGCTTAAGATTAGATGGTTTAATTTCCTTAAAAAATCTTTTTACATCTCTCCTTTTAGTAAGATACATATTGTACGAGCTCATGCTCGACGGATTGTATTCTAACTTTTTAAGCATTAATTGTAAAGATTTAAGCATTGGCAAAGACCTATTACAAAAAGATATTTGAATGCCATATTTCAATTTATATACTGATCCATCAGTATCAAAAAATCCCCTAAGAAAACGTTTCATAAATTTATTTTTACTAAAAATCCATGACGGCACATCAACCTGTGATTTTACCTTATTGTGAACAAGTCCCTGTTTGAGCAACCACGATGTAATATCTACCGACCCAAGATAAACATCTCTGTGTCCATTGCCCCGAATAGAAATTTTTACATTCGTTTTGAATATTCTTTTGATAAGTGATCTAACATATTGCGCATATTTTTCTTCTTTATTCCCTAAACTAACAACGACTTGAAAATGACTAACATGCCCATCACCAAGCATAATACCAAAAAATTCTGCAAGATCTTCAGAATGTTTTTCAGGAATTTTAAAATTAGTTCTCTTTTTTAAGTAGTTCTTCTTTAGATAAGGTTGAGTTTTAATACCCAAGCGTCCTAACCTTCGAAAAATTGCTTGTTCTGATATGTCTAAAACTTTTGAAACTTCACGCAAACTTTTATTCTGTTTGACATAAAGATTAAAAAGTTCGGAACGATATTTTTCTTCTTCTTTCTTTGTCCAACGTTTAGCCATTATTCAATGATAATATAGTTTAGTAAAATCTGCAATTGACCACTATACTATGTAACACAAAAAATACTTTTTTGCATCTTTTTCTTTTTGTTTTGTATTTAGAAAAACTTTTTCTTGACTATTATAAACAAAGGGGTTACAATATGCCGGAGCTTAAATCGAAAAGGGAAAGACAACTTGGGCCCACTCTTGGTGGGTTTCTAAGTTTGAGTACAACCAAAACATGTGGATGTCTATCCTGTAAGATTGGTGCTCATTGAAAAAATGAAGGAAATAAGACATAAGAAAGAAGAGCGTAAACCAAAAAAGCACAAAATCGCGGTGACGGGTAAACCAACAGCCGGGATAGAAGTGCAAATCGATCGCTCCACCAGCAGTAACGGAGCTCACTTTGCAAAACCTGAACGCAACGAACAGAATTTGATGTCAGGCCTGTCATTCACTCAGATGGCACAGCTTACCACCCAAACTCAAAACTTCGGAGCAAGGCTGAGACGGACTCCGGTTTCTGAACGGTGAAAAATTATATCAGCTTTTAGGTTCGGAACCACATGTAGTTCCGAACCTTTTTAATTTTAAATGAATTTTTTCTAGGCTGCAGACTTGGATTGTACGCGTATAGAGCTTTTTATTTTACTTGCCCGTCCTCCGGTGTGGCCTTTTTTAGTTTCAATTACAAGTTCGTTATTTTTTACTGAAACCACTACTGTGTCCCCTTTCTTTACTCCATTTGAAATAATATAGGACGCAACAGGATTCAAAATTTTATTTTGTATGAGGCGATTCAAAGGACGTACACCGTAGTGCGGATTGTAACCTTCTTTCGCAAGGCATGATAGCGCTTCTTTGGTAATCTCAAAATCAATACCCTTGCCTGCGAGTCTGTCTTTGACCACTTTTATTCTCAAATTAACTATTTCCGCAAGTGCAGATTCTGACAAGACATCAAAAACAATTATTTCATCAAGGCGATTGATAAATTCTGGACGGAAATTATCTTTGAGCGCCTCCATAACTTTTTCTTTCATATTTTCATAATCAACCTTTTTAGAATTGTTAGAAAATCCAATTGATTCCATTTTCTCCACGAATTGCGAACCAATATTGGAAGTGAGAATGATAATAGTGTTTTTGAAATTAACCACTCTCCCCTTTCCGTCAGTCAATCTTCCTTCATCAATAACCGAGAGAAGCATGTTAAAAACTTCCGGATGAGCTTTTTCAATCTCATCAAAAAGTATTACCGCATAAGGTCTATGTCGTACAGCTTCCGTCAACTGTCCTGCTTCATCATAACCTACATATCCTGGAGGAGAACCAATGAGTTTTGACATTGAGTGTCTTTCCATATATTCAGACATATCCACGCGGATAATCGCGCGATCGTCGTTGAACATAAAAGCTCCGAGTGCTTTTGTAAGCTCAGTTTTACCTACTCCAGTAGGACCTAAAAAGATAAAAGAACCAATGGGTCTATTTGGGTCTCCTATACCCGCGCGAGAACGTCGAATAACATCTGATACCCTTTTTATGGCTTCATCTTGACCGACAACTCGCTTATTTAATTCTAATTCCATTTTATCAAGTTTTGCACGCTCTTCTTCCAGCATCTTGGTAAGCGGTATACCTGTCCAGCGAGCAACAACTTCAGCAATATCTTCAGCATTAATTTCTTCTTTCAAGATTCTGCGTGATTTTTGCAGTTTTTTTAACCTTGCAAGTTTTGTTTCCAAATCTTTTTGGAGTGTAGGTATTTTCCCATAACGTATTTCCGCCGCGCGAGATAAATCAGCTCGCATCTCGGCACTTTCGGCTTCGAGACGCAAACTTTCCAGCTCTTTTTTAATGGCACGAATTTCAATAACTATTGACTTCTCGTTTTGCCACTTGAGTTCGAGTTCTTTTGTTTTTTCATGTAAATTACCTATCTCTTTATCCACCTCTTTGAGTCTGTTTTTAATTCCGCTTCCCTTTTCTTTTGCCTTTTCTTTCTCTTCTTTACTTACCCCCCCACCCAAACTAGTAATCTCTGTTTTTAACGCTGCTTTTTCAATTTCTAAACGCATAATCTTCCTATGAGCATCTTCCAAGACTGGCGGTTTATTTTCAAGCATTATTTTTAGAGAAGAAGAAGCTTCATCTATTAAATCCACTGCTTTATCTGGTAAAAATCTATTAGTTATGTAACGAGCAGAAAGATTAACTGCAGAAACAATAGCGTCATCAGTAATGCGAACACCGTGGAAAAGTTCGTACTTTTCTTTCAAGCCCCGTAGTATTGCGATAGCATCCTCTACCCCTGGCTCGTCAATATAAACGGGTTGAAAACGTCGAGCAAGCGCAGGATCCTTTTCGATATGTTTTTGATACTCTCGCAGTGTCGTCGCACCGATGGCCCGCAGTTCTCCACGAGACAGCGCAGGCTTTAACATATTTGAAGCATCCATTGTACCTTCCGCACCTCCAGCCCCAACAATCGTGTGAATTTCATCAATAAAAACAATAACTTTTCCATCGGAACGTTCAATTTCCTTCATAATACCTTTCAGTCTTTCCTCAAACTCTCCGCGATATTTTGTCCCAGCAACAAGAAGCCCTAGATCAAGAGAAACAAGCTCTTTGTCTTTTAAAGATTCAGGAACATTGTTTTTTACAATCATTTGAGCTAGTCCTTCCACTACTGCTGTCTTTCCAGTGCCGGCCTCACCGATTAAAATAGGATTGTTCTTTGTGCGTCTAGAGAGAATTTGCATTATCCGCATTATCTCATTGTCTCGGCCAATGACTGGATCCAGTTTATCTTCTTTTGCCAGTTTGGTTAAATTGCGAGTGTATTTTAAAAGCAATTTAAATTTCTTTGGTTCTGTTACATCGGTAATATTTTGACTGCGCAATTCTTCAAGAACTTTCAAAACAGAATCTTTATGAATTCGAAATCGTGCCAAGGTCTCACGCGCTTCACTTGTAACTTCTAATATCGCAATAAATAGATGCTCGGTTGAAACAAAATCATCTTTCATTGATTCCGCCAATTTAGCTGATTGTTCTATGACTTGCGCCAAATCAGGATTTAAATAAATCTGATAAGAGGGAGAAAGAGTACTATGTGACTCTGGTAATTCAATTAATTCTAAAGCAGAATCAGTCAGAAGCATGGTGTCAATCTCTAGTTTATCTAAAATGGAATTTACCATACTTTCCTCTTGTAAGAGTAGCGCGACTAGTAAGTGTAGTGTTGAAACATGATTCACTCCACGCTCAATAGCCAGCTCATGGGCTTTCTTAATCGCATCCTTTGATTTAGTTGTGAATTTATTTAATGGTGGCATCCCAGTACTAAAATTTTAACTTATAATCTTCATCGTTATGCCCCGTAATCAAAAATTTAGTACGGGACAGGTATATTTTCATCTATTTATATATTATACACTAGCTGTCAAGACCCCATGCTTTATCTTATTGTTGAGCAGGCGTAGATGGCGCAAGTATTATAGATGCTGGTAAAGATGTTCCCGGACTTAAAGAGAGCTTCAAAACATCACTTATAGTGTTAATTGATGAGAAAGAAAAAGTTTCAAGAGATAAAGCTATGCCGAGAACATTTCCATCAAGGTCAAGTACGATTGCACCTCCATTTGATTTTGGAACAGTTATTTTAATATCTTTATTGCCATCAAAAATAAAAGAAGAGATATTATCACCTAAAACTAAAATTTTCTGTCCTATTTTCATTTTATTTAAATCCCCAAAAGTTGGTACGGTAAAGACAAGTTTATCTGTACCATTCGCTGGAATTCCTATTTTTAAAACAGAAAAACCGGACTTATCCGCAGATACAAAATCCGCTCTAAACTTTCCGCTATCATTTTTTAGATAATAAACTCCACTGTCCCATACAAGACTAGCATCAGCTACTACTAGACCTTCAGTGGAAACTGCAAACCCGCTCCCAGCTGAAACTTCTACGACGTTACCATCAGTACCTTGCGCCTCTTTGGTTATGGTAAATACGGCTGCAGCATTTTTTGCAATAGCATCCACCACTAAATCTTCCTCCTTCACAATCACCGTCTGTACTGTGGTCTTGCCTTCCACTTGCTGAATTTTTTCAATAGTCTGCCTAATGACATTATTGACAGGCGTGGTAAAAGACGCCGGCGCCTGTTGCATTAGAGTCACTGTCGTTATGCCTGTCGCGATAGAAGTCACAAAAGAAAGCAGTACTGCAAGCAGTATAAGCTGAGGTTTATTTAGATCTTTAATATCCATATCTCAATTATACCACTTTTTTAATTTAGTCAAAATTTTAAAATAAAAGAAAAACTGGCGTGCCACAAAGTGACGCCGCCAGAAATTTCGAGGGTTATCCAATACCACCCACAGTTGATAAAAATTACAAAGTTAAGTCCTTGATTTAGACGGGATTGAGATCTTTGTAGCGGAGACAGCCATTAGTCGGATACCATTGTTCAAAAAAGAGATTGGCCCAACAGAGCACCACATTGTTACCTTTCTCAATAAGACGTGGCACCATGTTATCCCGAACACCCCTCCATCCAGAAACAGCTTTTCCAGGGAAGTACCTACGAAAAAACTCGATGCCTTGAGCCTTGATGACTTCAAGTTCCGCCAGATTAGCGCAACTAGAGAGTGTTTTGTTGTGGGTCAGGTAATCGAGAATCATTCCACCCCGAACCCACTTCGTCTTCTGATTGTCGTGTAGCCAAAGCTCCGTTTGACCTGCGACAATTGCAAAAATAATTTTCGATTGTGACGAAAGTCGTGACAACTCAAGGGCGGGATTTTCCACCAGCCGTTGCCGAACATCCACCGCAAGTTGTTCGATTGCTTCTGGATGACGAACCAAGGAAGCAAGGACCTCTTTTGTTTGATCACTTATATTGCTATTCATAACTGCTACACCTTTCAGTACTGATGCTTTTCAGTTTTTTTGTTGATGCTGTGAGCTTCAATATTCAGACTTCTTGCAATATCGCCTCTCTTGGCTACAGGATCTTTCACCTTTCGCCACAGCAGAAAAAATCCTATATGTTAAGATACTTTCCGCTATAGCGAATCTATAAATTTTAAAAGAACTTTTTATCCCAACATCATAACACTCAAAGAAGGCTTCTGTCAATACCACTTTTTTAGTTTAGTCAAAATTTCAGATAAAGCTTTGACCGTATAATTAATATCAGATTTGGTTGTTTGTCTGCCAAATGAAAAACGTAAAGAGCCGTCGGTCTCCCCGCCTGCATCAGCTATGCCCGCCAGAAACGCTGTATCTACTGCGGGCTGGCTGAAAGCATTTCGGGCAGGTTTCATTTTTGGACGAATTGCTTTTATAACATAAGAAGCTTTCCCATCCCCCGCTTTGCAAGCGCTTTTTGCTGACAGCATTATTCCCCTGGCAGAGAGTTCTATAACTAAAAGATCGCTTGGAATATTTGGTATGGTAATGTTTATATTATTAGGCAATCTATTTTTTAGGTCACCATTAATCAACATTCCAACATTCTTGAGAATGTGAGAATGTTTTAGCTGATTGATAAAATAATCTCGGAGTTTAGTTAATCGTTTTTTTTCCTCTTCTTTAATTTTTTGCGCTGATTTAAATGCATGAGAGAATTTTAAAATTCCTTCTAAATTTTCCGTCCCCGGACGCAGTCCCCATTCTTGATCTCCCCCACCAAATATATTTGCAAGTGGCACAGACTTTTTTTTATAAAGTATTCCTACTCCCCCTCCCCCTTCAATTTTTGAACCAGAGAGCGTTAGCATATCAACTCCCAATTTATCCACATTAATGTCTAAATAGTTCCCTGCCTGCACTGCGTCAGTGTGAAAAACAGGAAAAGGAAAGGTTTTCCTGTTTTTTTTCCAGTGTCTAATTTCTTTTGCAATTTCTTTTATCGGCTGTATCGTGCCGATTTCATTATTCGCATACATCACTGATACTAGAATTGTGTTTTTTTTTATTTCTTTTTTTATCTTACGCGAATCCACTAAACCATTAGTTTCGACACCAACTATAGAAATTTGAGCAAGTTTTCTTTTTGCAAGCAGTTTAAAAGTTTCAAGAATTGATGGATGTTCTATGTTGGTTGTAATAATATGTGGCAACCCTTTTTCTCCCTTCTTTGTATGCCAATTGAATACTGTACCCTGTATTGCAAGATTATTGCTCTCTGTGCCTCCACTGGAAAAAATTATTTCTTCCGGTCTAGAGGAAAGAACATTGGCAACTCCAGTACGCGCATTCTGAAGTTTACTCTTTGCATCTACACCAAGAGAGTGTATTGAACTCGGATTTGCCTCTACACTGGATGCATAATCTAAGTATATTTTTCTTGATTTAGGCATAAAAATAGTATATATTGAAACGATATGAATACAAAGCTCGACAGCGTTTCTTCTGTATCCTTTTGGGCTTTTTTTGTTTTTGTGGGAATCGCAATTATAGCTGGTGTTATTTGGATGATCGTTACAGAGAAGCGATTAAAAAGATTCTTTCTTGGTAAAAAAGCAAAAGATCTGGAAGATATTATAATCAGTTTGAAGGAAAATATTACTGAACTGAATAAAGCAAAAAATAATATTGAAAAAGATATCTTTATAATAAATACAAAACTAAAGAAAGGCATTCGTGGACTCGAGACTATACGTTTCAATCCATATCCTCTCCAAGGTAGCAATCAAAGTTTTGCAATTGGGATGTTGAATGAAGAAGGCGATGGTGTCGTATTTTCAAGTTTATATTCTCGTGAGCGAATGAGTGTATTTGCTAAACCTATCAAAAACAACAAATCAGAATATGAATTGAGTTCTGAAGAAAAAGAAGTATTGGAAAAAGCGAAAGTAAAATAAAATAATGGGAAAAAAAAATGAAAAACAAAATCCTGCAACAAGGCCCTCGGCCATAGGCCTACGGGCGAGGCCACCAGTAGTAGTAGTGATGGGTCATATTGATCATGGTAAATCTACGCTTTTAGACTATATCAGGAAAACAAATGTAACTGAAAAAGAAGCTGGGGGAATAACTCAAAATATTTCAGCATATGAAGTTTTACATAAAAATGAAGCAGGAGAAGAGAAAAAAATAACTTTTTTAGATACTCCAGGACATGAAGCTTTTTCAAAAATGCGTGAACGTGGAGCTCTTATTGCCGATATCGCTATTTTAATTGTTTCAGCCGAAGATGGCGTGAAACCACAAACAATTGAAGCATGGAAAACAATCACTGAAATTAAACTCCCATGTATCGTCGCAATAAACAAGATAGACAAACCAAGCGCTAACGTTGAAAAAACAAAACAGGAGTTGGCAGAGAGGGAAATCTATTTGGAAAATTATGGAGGCAAAATTCCATACGTAGAAATCTCAGCGAAAGCTGGTACGGGAGTGGATGGCTTACTAACACTCATTTTAATTTTGGCAGAAATGGAAAATTTTACCGGAAATACGGACGAGGGCGCCTCTGGTTTCGTAATAGAAGCAGATCTTGATTCAAAGCGCGGAATACAAGCAACTTTGATTATAAAAAATGGAGTGGTTAGCAAGGGAATGTTTGTAGTTGTGGAAGATGCTATCTGTTCTACTCGCATGATACAAAATTTCAAAGGAGAGATGATAGATAGCGCAGGACCAACTTCCCCAATACGCCTTTGTGGTTTTGATAAAATGCCCAAAGTAGGAGCTTCATTTAAAACTTTTAAAAACAAAAAAGATGCTATGGAATATTCGCAATCTTTCAAGGACGGTCAAGGGCGGAACTCTCTTAAGGACCGTCCTTTAAAAGAGGAAGTAAATAATAAAAAAATAATTCCTATACTTCTCAAGGCCGACGTCGCTGGTTCCATAGAAGCTATTGAAAAAGAAATAGAAAAAATAAAAAGTGAGGGAGCAGAATTTAAAATTACAGGGAAAGGTGTAGGGCCGATCTCGGAATCAGATATAAAAAAAATATCTGATAGTGAGAATATAATAATTATTGGATTTAATGTAAAAGCTGACAAAAGTGCCATTGAAAGTGCGTCCAAGCGAGGAATAACAATTTCTTTTTTTGATGTTATTTACAAAATGACAGAATGGCTACAAGTGCAGATGGAAGAAAGAAGACCGAGAATTGAGACGATAGAAACGACAGGTAGAGCTAAAATTATCAGGGCTTTCAGCCGTACCAAAGAACGTCAAATAATAGGAGGAAAAGTAATAGAAGGAAATATCGTTCTAAATGGAACAGTTAAAATCATGCGACGAGAATTTGAAATCGGGCGTGGAAAAATTGTAAATCTAGAAAAAGGTAAAGTAAAAACTAGTGTGGTTGAGGAGGGACTTGAATTCGGTATGATGATTGAATCAAAAATAGAAATTGCGCCGGGTGATATCATTGAATTGTTTTCTATAGCTCATAAATGATAAATCCCTTAAAATACTATGCAGCGAAATGAAAAAGTGGCGAATCAGATAAAAGAATTCACGGCAGAGTTTTTAAGTCGTGTTAATAACAAAACTTCGCTTATTACTGTAACCTCTGCCACTTGTTCCCCAGACTTGAAACGTGCAACTATATTCATCACAGTATTCCCCACGGAAAAGGAAAAGTCTGCATTGGAATTTGCTAAACGTAAAAGAGGAGAATTGCGAGAGTTCTTGAAAAAAATCATGACCACAAAAATTATTCCTTTCATTGACATTACGATTGACCTCGGAGAAAAGCACAGACAAAAAATTGACGAATTGCTTCGAGAAAAGTAACTAATTTTTAGCGTGTGAAAAAATAACTTGCAGTATAAGTAATTACCACTTATAATATAGAAGTGGGAATAAAATTTAAAGTCAATGAGAAATTCTTTGAAAAATGGTCACCAAATATGGCATATGTTTTGGGGTATATCTATGCTGATGGAAGTTTAGATGACTCCCCTTACATGCGTGGCAAGTATATACAAATAGCAAGTACAGATAAAGATTCAATACAAAGAATAAAAAGTTGGTTAAGTTCAGAACATAAAATAAATCAAAAGAGATCCAATTTTACAGGGGGTAAAATTTGCTTTATGTTAAGAATAGGTAGTCATAAAATATATAACGATCTTTTTAAACTAGGCTTATACCCTAATAAATCTCTGACGATAAAATTTCCAAAGGTCCCGCAGAGATATCTAAGTCACTTTATAAGAGGATATTTTGATGGAGATGGTTGTATTTATTTTGAGAAAAGCAAGGGTAAACACGGTCAATCAATTATAAAGAGAATTCGCATAATATTCACAAGTGGTAATAAAAAGTTTCTTGAAGAAATGAATAAGGTTTTTAAAATTATTGGCATTGAAAAAGGTAAAATTTATCGTAATCAAAGAGCCTTCCAATTAAAATACTCTACTAGTAATTCTATCCAAATATTCAAATTAATATATACCGATACTGGCATTAATTCGTTTTTTATGAGAAAATTCAAAGTATTCAATAATTACTTTGAATTGCAACCCAAAGTTGTTGATAGAGCCATTAGAAAAATAATTAATTTTCATATCAATGGCCTGGTCGCCAAGAAGTAAGGCAACTCTCTGCAAAAGAGTTATACGTGGGTGCGATTCCCACCCAGGCCTCAAGTTTTTTAAAAACAAAATATGCGCCCATAGCTCAGCTGGTAGAGCAGATCCCTCTTAAGGATAAGGTCGAAGGTTCGATCCCTTCTGGGCGCACAAGTTAGAAATTTTACTTTGTAAGCTTTCTAACTTGTGTGCGTTTTGCCCGGATGGCGGAATTGGTATACGCGCACCACTTAAAATGGTGTCTCGTAAGGGATGTGGGTTCGACTCCCACTCCGGGCACAATGGCAAGACTAAACCTTGCCAAATAATAATCGGGCGAGTGGCGGAATTGGTATACGCGTTAGTCTTAGGAACTAATGTCGCAAGACTTGGGGGTTCGAGTCCCCCCTCGCCCACAGAAATACGTTTATTTTCAAGGGTAAATTGTCATTGACAATTGGTCTTTAATATGCTATACTTTATAGAGTAAGTAAGTGTGTTGTTCTTTCTATATATGTTTTTCTTGTACTTGTTTTCTTGCAGATAATAGCTTACATTTTTGGCTACTGCCTGCAGGGAAACAACAAAAATTCAACAACAGGAAAAATATGAAAACGAAAATACTCAGTCTTACGGTGGCATTGGTCGCAGTACTGCTGTCGGGGTGCGTCAATAACGGCAACACACACCTAGGCAGTAACATCAAACCCTTGCCCTACAAGGATGGTGAAAAATCGATCGTCACTACTGACAAAACGTTCACTTACGACAACACATCAGGCAAGTTACTCGCCTCTCATAAAAAGATTGAAAAAACAATGCCTGCCGTCAACGAAGGCATCCAGCACGGCAAGATGGGTATGGTGGCCAGTGTTGAGGAATCAAGAGCCAAGGGATTATCGGGATGGTTCTTCAAAACTACGACACCCGCCTTTTACGCCAGAAGAGAAAGAGGATGGCAAGGAATTGGATACAGTCCCAACGAAGGTGGAGCATGGGTTAACGTCAACGGTCCCAACGAACCCGTTTACGGTAGTGGCGTTTGGGGTCACTAAACGATGGTAATTCAGCAAGCGAGTTCGATGGACTCGTTTAATAAAAATCAAGGCATCGGTTGTTCCTGAAAAGGCACCATCGATGCCTTTTTATTTGTGCTTGCAAAGTACTTGACTTTTATATATGGATATGCTATACTGAAGGTGTATGAATAAAATAAACAACAAATCAATAATTTTCAGCCTAGGAATATTGGCTATTTTGACTTTTGGGTTAATAACAATACCAACAAAAGCAAGTGCTAATGAGGATGTCTATGGTGGGAGTAGTAGTGTTTGGTGTAGAAATTGTTCAACAGCAAGCAACAATCAAAACACTCCAACTAACAATCCAAAACCATCAATTAATTCAATCAGCCCAAGTTCTAGCAATATTGGTGTAGGTACAAAAACCATCACCATTAAGGGAGAGAGTTTTGTTCCAAGTTCGATTGCCCGAGTAAATGGTTCAAATAGACCAACTACTTTTATTGACAGTTCTCACCTCTTAATGCAAATAACTGGAAATGATACACTCAAGTATTATAGTAATGGTGGATTCTTTGTCACTGTTTTTAATCCTGCTCCAGGTGGAGGATATTCCAACACAGCTTTCTTTGCTGTAAATAATAATGCCGCTCCTAATACAGCAGGTACAAATACAGAAAATGATACCTCTACTAACTTTACCAATATTATGCAAAATGAAAACAATGGCAACAATGAATATAGTGACCTTGCATCTAATGCTATATTTGGATCAGGTATTCACCTTGGTTTAATACAATGGATATTCTTAGCAATACTGGTTCTACTCATAGTCATCTTAGTTAGAAAAGTTTTTGGCGCTGATAGGAAATATCATGCGATACCATTAAAACACGACTAATCTGTAGTTACTTCTAGCAAAAAACCCTTTTTAAAGGGTTTTTTGCTATTTTCATTGACTTTTGGTTTGTTTTGTGATATACTATGAGGGTAAACCCCGCCCTAAACGGGGCAAGCTGTCCTTTGAAAACAAAGTTAAATATGAATAGTTTGTCTATTCGAGTGGCCGAAGAAACCATTCGGCCCATCGATGGGCAAACTAGTCAAACAACACACAACTGCGCTTCTTACGGCGCGAAAGGAAAAACTATGTTAGTGCCAATTATTATTTGCATCCTTATTGCTTTATATGTGGTATCGGATGCTCTTGTAATCATCCCAGGTCCGAGCTACGGAGTACACCTCCGGTTTGGAAAACGCACTGGTAAAATCTACGAAGAGGGATTAGGTTTAAAAATCCCCATCATTGACACGGTTGAACTCTTTTCAACCGAACTCGACAAAATCGAGGTAAGTGCAAACTTCACAGCAAAAGACAAACTGGATCTAACGCTCAGCGGATCGCTTCAGTATCGTCCAGACTCGCACATTTCTGACGACACCCAGGACCTTCACAGGCCTCCTGGAGATAGAAAAGGCAAGAATACATTCTTCGCC
>Ga0209542_10005161_pt1 | contig 26363 bp, 26 predicted proteins | sample RifCSPhighO2_01_FD_184028 | JGI IMG/M metagenome (GOLD analysis project Ga0209542, IMG submission 184028) | Soil microbial communities from Rifle, Colorado - Rifle CSP2_plank highO2_0.1 (SPAdes) (version 2) | ecosystem: Environmental > Terrestrial > Deep subsurface > Rock core/Sediment ...
CGGGAGTCGGTGCAATCGGCTCAGGTTCGGGAGGCAACGGCTCACTGGCTGGTAATTGAGCCGTTGGCGTTTCGGGCGAGGTTTGCTCTGTCGGAGCAGGAGTTGGCGTTTCTACGAGCGTTGCAGGCTCTTGCGCGGGTTCGAGCTGCGTTGGTTCGGGTATCGGTGCCTGTGCCGGGACTTCGTCTACCATCGCTTTATTCTACCGCGTCAAGCGGCTTGTCGCAGACAAAATCGAACGGCTCATATAGTTGGCTCAAAAACTTGCTTTTTTGGTAGGAAGTGGTATAATTAACGTTAACTTAACTCCAGCGCCTCGCGTGGTAGGCTCCGCGGGTAGGATTCGAACCTACAACCAACTCCTTACACGTATTCCCTTATTGCTAAGGGCGTGGACTATATCATCATCCCAGTTTACCTAACTGTCGGATGCGAGGCGCTTCGTGCCGCACTTTGCGGAACTACTCCCTTGCGGGATAGTCTCTACACCTTTCCCGTCGTCGACGGGACTTGGCTCGGGATTGCCCCTGTAGGGTTTCCCCGAATTCACCTCGTTTTACACTCTCGAATTCCTTCGAGAAGCTGCCTTTTGACAGGGAGCTGCGCTACCGTTGCGCCACCGCGGAATATCAGCCAAAGCTTTTGGCCTCGGCAATTATACACAATTTCCAGTCACTGGAACAAGCTTAACACCAAATGTTATAATGTTACGCAATGATGCTACGGACCTGCAAACAACACGGAGAGACAAAACATTTCCCCAGACCGGATGGCGCTTTTCGTTGCGGCAAATGCGCCTCAGGGTGGGTTATACGTAATAGACGTACCAAGAAAGAAAAACTGGTGGCGATGTTCGGAGGGAAATGCGTAGTGTGCGGATATAAGAAATATGCAGGGGCACTGGATTTTCATCATAAGAATCCGAAAGATAAATCGTTCGCTTTGAGCGTAAAAGGTCTGTCGTACTCATGGGACAGCCTAGTTCAAGAGGCAAAGAAATGTGTTTTGGTCTGCAAAAATTGCCACACCGAAATTGAGGCAAAGATTACAACCCTCTAACGCCGCAGCCCCTTTTCCACTTTCGCGACCGCAATAATCGTTTTTATTACGCTGTCGGGATTGAGCGACATGCTCTCTATCCCCTGTTCGACGAGGAACTTTGCGAACGACGGGTGGTCCGACGGTCCCTGACCGCAGATGCCCACGTACTTTTTCTTCTTCAGACAGACTTTGATGACATCGGCAATGAGCTTCTTGACCGCAGGGTCGTTCTCGTCGGCCACGCGGTTGACGATGCCCGAATCGCGGTCGAGCCCAAGCGTGAGCTGCGTGAGGTCGTTGGAGCCGATAGACATGCCGTCGAAGATTTTGAGAAATTCTTCGGCAAGAATCGCGTTGGAGGGTATCTCGCACATCATCATCACCGTAAGACCGTTCTTGCCGCGCTTGAGACCTCCTTCCGCCATCACCTCCAGTACTTTCCTTCCCTCTTCGAGCGTCCGGCAGAAAGGCACCATGGGGATGACGTTGTCGAGCCCCATCGTTTCGCGCACCTTGCGCATCGCCTTACATTCGAGAAGGAACGCCTGCTTAAATTTCGGGTCGTAGTAGCGGGAAGCGCCGCGCCAGCCGAGCATCGGATTTTCCTCGACCGGCTCGAAGCGCTCGCCGCCCAGGAGTGAGCGATATTCGTTGCTCTTGAAATCGGAGAAGCGAACGATGACTTTTTTCGGATAGAAAGCCGTGGCAATCTTCGCGATGCCGAACGCGAGATTGTCCACGTAATATTCGAGCCGGTCGTCCCAGCCGCGCGTTTTCTTACGGACTTGGAGCTGCATATTCTCCGGGAGTTCGTCGTAGTGGATGAGCGCAAGCGGGTGTACACCCACCGAACCCGCGATGATGAATTCTTCACGTGCCAGGCCCACCCCGTCGTTGGGTAGGAATGATTTTTCGAATGCGGTGTCGGGGGTGGCGATGTTCATCGTTATCTTCGTTTTGGTCTTGGGAAGCGCGCCGAGTTCCGTGTCGCGTACGCTGAAACCCAAGACGCCGTCAAAGACCAGCCCTTCTGACGAGGTCGTATCAATCGTGACGAGCTGACCGGTGCGTAGTATCTGTGTCGCCTTTTCGGCGCCCACGATTGCGGTGAGCCCGAGCTCGCGGCTTACTATCGCCGCGTGCGAGGTGCGTCCGCCTTTTTCGGTAATTATGGCGGCGGCCTTTTTCATGATGGGCTCCCAATCCGGGTCGGTCATCTCGGTGACGAGAACCTCGCCCGGCTGCAGCGCGTTCATATCGCGGACATCGTTGATAATGCGCACGGTACCGGTCACGATCTTGTTGCCGACCGAAAGTCCGCGCACGATAGGCGTGCCCTCTTCGCGCCGGATGTACTCTTTTATCTTGTCCGTGTCGCGGCTCACCTGCACCGTCTCGGGACGCGCTTGCAGTATGAAAAGTTCGTTGGTGCGGCCGTCGAGAGCCCACTCCACGTCCATCGGCGAAGGAGTGCCGCGGATTTTGGTGTAATGCTCTTCGATGAGTACGGCCGCTTTTGCGAGCTCGATAATTTGATTGTCGTTCAATACAAAACGGCGGCGGTCCTCTTTTTTGTTCTTGACGACCTGAAGCGGTCCCGCATGTCCGCGCTTGGCGTAAATCATCTTGATATCCTTTTTGCCGCGGCGCTTGCCGATGATTGGCATGGGTGCCTTTCCCAACATTTTCTTTGCAACGAGGAATTCATCGGGTACCACTTGCCCCTGCACGAGGAGTTCGCCCAAGCCCCATGTGCCGGTAATCAGCACTACGTCGCGAAAACCCGTTTCGGTATCGAGCGTGAAAGCCACTCCCGAGGCACCCAAGTCGCTGCGCACCATCCGCTGAATGGCGACCGAGAGCGCGACATCCATGTGGTCGAAGCCTTTGTCGTGGCGGTAGGAAATCGCGCGTGCGGTAAAGAGCGACCCGAAACACGAGCGCACGGCTTTGAATACATGGTCGCGTCCGCGCACGCCGAGGTACGTATCTTGCTGACCGGCAAAGGATGCACCCGGCAAATCTTCGGCGGTCGCCGACGAGCGGATGGCGACGTCAATGTGCTTGCCGTACTGTTTCTCCATCGAGGCATACGCTTCGGCGACCTGATGTTCGAGTTCTTTGGGCAGAGGCGCACTTTCTATTGCATCCCGGATGACCCGGCTCGCGTGTTCGAGTGCATGGATGTCGTGGCGCTTTAGGTGCGCAAGATTCGAGCGGATGAGGTCTTCGAGTCCCGCCTCGCGGATAAATTCGCGGTAGGCATCGGTCGTGATGATGCAGCCCGAAGGCACGCGAATACCTTTTTTGGTGAGGGCACCGAGCATCTCACCCAAGCTCGCGTTTTTGCCGCCGACGAGAGCGATATCGTCCATTCCCGCTTCTTCCATCCGAATAACCAACCTTTTGTGAGCGTCCGTCTTTGTTGAGCGGCTGGCTCTTTTCACCCCGTGAGTATACCCCGCAGTGAATGTTGGCAAGGGCCTTCTCTTGTGTGGAGAACTCTGGCCGATCAAGAGGACAAGTCATTCCAGGTACGATCACCGTGGGGGCCGCGCTTCGCGCATTGCCAACATCTACTGTCGGGGTATAACCGGCCTCTATTAAAAAACGGGCACGCCAGCGTTCGCGGGCGTGCTCGTTGTTTGCGGGGTGCAGCAATCGTCAGTTATGTTCCGTTCATCCGACGCCGTGTACCCCAGTCGATTAGAACTCGGTCGAATTCCGCAACGGTAAAATCAGGCCAGAACGTCGGCGTGAAGTACAACTCAGGGTCGTACATCTGCCACGGCAGGAGCGCTTTGGACCAGTGCGGTCTTCCGCTCTCTTCGCCTGTGCGGACGAGGAGGTCAACGTTGGGAACGCACCGGCTCATGAGGTAGAGCGGGAACGTTGCCTGCGTCACCTGCTCGGGCTTAAGACCCGCCTCAATGATGCGGCGAACGGCGTCGACGACATCGTCGCGACCGTCGTATCCGAACAGCAGCGTAAGCTGTTGATACTCCGGACCCTCGTACTTCTCCGTCCGACGCTCAAGCGTTTCCACCATCTCGAGCAACTCGGCGTCGTCGGTGAAATCACGCCACCCGCCGCAGACGGTGAACCGGACTTTGTCGTCCTTCCCGAGCCGGTCAGCGACCTCCTGTTTGAAAAGGCGGAGGATTTGTTGCACTTCCATCCAATTCCGGTCTCTAAGGTTGCCGTAGGAGGCTCCCCAAAAGACCACGTTGCGGATGCCGCGCCTAAACGCGGCATCAATCATTGTGCGGGCATTTTTGAGCCCGTCGTGGTGCGCCCGCAGTGCCGGACGCCCCTTGGCCTTCGCGCTTCGCCTGTTCCCATCGGGAACAAAAACGAGACACTCGGGAACTTGCAGTTTCGCTTTTTGCATCGTATTCCCCGCTTGCTGCACCCAGGGCCCAACTGCTGGACCCACTGCGATGTACGTTACTTGCATTGGCCGAAAGATGCAATATAGAAGGAGGCGCCGCGGTATTTCATCCGCGGCGCCGTATCACACACCGGCCTCCCCTTTCTGCTTCTTGAACACGGGATTGGTCGGGTCGAGCATGTTGCACAGCTCCATCAGCTCGAGCGTCGGGCAACGGCCACGTCCCTGCCTGTACGGAAAGTACAGGTTGAGGTTCGCCTTGGTAGCGGGGATCCCGAGGGCCTGCAATACCAGTTCCCCGTCTCCCGCCGCAAAGAGCGCGTGGTCTTGGTGGAGAACTATGTAGCGGTCCCCCACAAGACGACTGATTACCCATCCGCCGCGCCGTAGCGGGTACAGATACATCTCGTCCATGTGGTCCTCCTTTCGGTACCGAGACGAAAAGAGCCCGCTTTTAGGCGGGCTCCGGTTTGGATATTTCTTTGAGAATCATCCAAGACGCAACCCACCTTGCGGGGCGCTAAGGACGACGAGAAGTGCCTGAGTAATTTGCCGGAATTCCATATACCTCTGTATACCATGGCCTCGGATTTGCGCAACGAAACGGCGCCGCGGTTTCCTACCCGCGGCGCCTTTATGGTGAGAGGTCGGCCTTGTTCGTCAGTGTCGCCGTTGAGGCATCCGGAAGTCTCCCCAATGAGCGGGAGAGGCCACGAACATGCCTCCTTTGCAATCGACCCTGATGTATTGACCTCCGCGATCGCCCACCACGACATATTCCCCGTCGAGGAGAGCGATGAGCTGGTGTTGATCAGGGTTTGACCGTTCGTTCAACTGCACGAACGTCCGGTCAGGAGCATCGACTCCCGGCCAACCGTTCGTCCTACTGCCGAAGTAGGTACTGCGCGAAGGATCGAAACGCAGGTTGAGCGTCGAAACGCTCAGGATTCCCCCCATCCAACCTTCGCGACCCATCAAGACAGGCGTCCCGTCCTGAAGCCGGTATGACGCCGCCTCGAACAGATTGCCGCTTTGATGCAGCGGAAATCCGCCTTCGGGACCCACATCGAAGCGGACTTCGGAATGCGCGCCGTGCATTGGGCCGATCCGGAGGAGCGACTCCTGCACAACACCCCTGATGCCCGCCGACACCCGTCCGTCCGATGCGACCAGAAAACAATTGCTCTTCACGCCCATGACTATCCACCCTCCCTTCCGTGTTGCAGCGAGAACACTTCTTACACAAGAATTGGAGAGATAATGACTTGCCTCACGACGGATGTCAAAAATGGAAAAGACGCCGCGGTTTCCTACCCGCGGCGCCTTAAGGGAAGACCCAGACCTTTTTATCCGATGCCCGGCTTCCATTCTTTCATGCGCTCGGTAAGCTTTTGAGCTACAGGACCTGACCAGAGCCCGAGCAGTTCGAGCCGCCTCAGTGTGTGCCAGGTCCACCGTAATAGATTGGGATCGTCCGAGTGCATCTGTGCTCTTCGTACAAGCAAACGCCCGAGTTCAGCTTTTTCGGCAGGCGCACCCGTAAGCACGCCTCCCTTGCATGTCACCTTGATGTAGCGACTGCCGCGGTCGGCGACGAAGATATGCTTGCCATCGGCAACCGCGACGAGCTGATGCTGGTCCGCATTCCTGCGCCTGCCCAATTGAACAAAGGGTGGTCTTAGAGTTTCCGCACCCGGCCACCCGTTCTCTATCATTCCAAAGTGGCCGCTCAAATCGGGACTGAATTCCAGGTTGAACGTCGAAATCCTGAGAAGAGCTCCTTGCCACTTTCCACGACCGCCGATATAACGTGGACCGTTTGGAATTTGAAATGGCGCGCCTTCGAGGAGGTTAGTGCCCTCGCAACGAGGTAAACTACCATCAGGTCCTTCCGCAAGGTCTAGCGTTAAGCTTGAACCGCCGTCGACACCGACCATGATGCTTTTGCGCTTCACGCGGGCACAACCCTGCCGTAACTGACCCTCGATGGCAAGATGATAACCATTAACTTCTGCATCCACGGGACACCTTCCTTGTTAGAGACCGCTTCCCGCATGGGAAGTTTGCTATTCATAGCACCAGGTTCGCCATTGCGCCACCAACGCAAAAGCCGCGGCCCCTCCAGAGCGAGCTTGCGAGCTCGTACTGATTTTGGGGCCGCGGCTGGAAAGTCCTTGAAAAACCCTTACTTCATGTGTGCCGAGACGAGTTTCGTCATCTCGAACATCGTGACTTCACCCTTACCGCCGAAAAGGGCTTTTAGCTTGTCGTCCGCCAAGATATTGCGCTTGTTGGCGGGATTCTGAAGGTTGTTGGCCTTGATATAGACCCAAATCTGCTTGACTACCTGACCGCGGGACATCGGCCCCTTGCCGACGACTGCCTCGAGCTCGGGAGTGAGGTTGAGAGGCTTTAATAATGCCGGATTTGCTGTTCTTACCATAATGGCAAATGTTATTTACTTGTATACGGGGATTATAGCCCCTGTGAAGGGTTGCGCTAGGGCTTACGGGGATAAACGCGGCAGGCCGCCTGAGACACCGCCGCGAGGCGCCCGCAGGGGCCGAGTGTCTGCCGAAGGCAGATACGAGGAGTGTCATGCCGGCACGAGTACGTGCCGGCCAACGCAAAAGCCCCGCGATATACGGGGCTTTGCATCTTTCGTGTGGATTTACATCCCTCCCGCACTGCAATTCTTGCAGTTACCCTTGTGCGAGATGACCTCATACACGGCGGCGCCGCCGACGAGCACGTACACCAGCGCTTCCACCTGCGGCCATGAGCCGAGAATCAGCGCGACGACGTTCCAGTCGCCTCCGAGGAAGCTACCGATGCCGACGAGACCCCAGTTCAAAGCTCCCACCATGACGAGTATCCAAGCGACCAAGTGTAAATTATTCATAGATGTGGAGAAATATTGGCTAGTAAAGTCGACCTCGTATTAGTACCTCCACCAGTATGTACCCGTTCAGGAAGCGCGCTAGCGCGTTATCCACTGCACCGAATAGCCCGCTACGATGCCTTTTTACTGACCTTTTTCCCCTTCCTCGGTCATCTTCTTGACCTCCGCTTCGTAGATGCGGTGACGCAGCTCGGTAGTAGAAAAGCTGTGGTCGCGGCTGTTGAAATACATCGTTATGGGCAAATCGTGTCCTGTGTACTGTTTTCCCTTCCAGTCCGGCCCGATGATGCGGATGTCGGGCTGGAGCTTCACGAGCAGGTCGTAAAGTTCCTCCTCGCTGTTGTACACCACGACCTCATCCACATACTTGATGCCCTCCAATATGATACGGCGCTCTTCGAGCGACATGATGGGCTTGTTCTTTTGTTTACCCCGGTAGCTCGCGTCCGTAAGCGACGGGTCACCCTGCAAACAGACGATGAGATAATCGCAGACGCTTTTTGACTCCTTCAACATGAGAATGTGCCCCGCGTGGCACAGGTCAAAGGCGCTAGCCGTGACCCCTACCTTCTTTCCGTCGCGCATCGACGTAGGATAGCAAACAACTGGACGCCTGTGTACCCCTGTGCAATAGTTACCGTATGGATTGGAACTACATGGTCGCTATCGGTATCGCCGTCCTCTACCTCCTCTCCGCATTGCGCGTCTTGCGCCAGTATGAGCGCGGTGTCATCTTTACACTCGGCAAATTTACCGGCACCCGCGAGCCCGGTCTGCGCTTCGTCTTCGTCCCCTTCCAATCTATGGTACGCGTCTCGTTGCGGACAGTCACGATGCAAATCGCATCGCAGAAAATAATCACTAGAGACAACGTCTCGATAGACATCGCGGCGGTCGCTTACTACAAAGTCACCGACCCCGAGAAATCGGTCATCCAGATAGAAGACGTCCAAAACGCCACCAATCAGATTTCGCAGACCACAGTGCGCAATATAGTCGGCCAATTTTCGCTCGACGAGCTGCTCTCGCAGACACCCAAGATAAACGAGCAAATCAAGACCATGATAGACGCCCACACCGAGCCGTGGGGCGCGCAGGTCACCGCTGTCGAAATCAAAGACATCGCGCTCCCCGACAACATGCAGCGCGCAATGGCCAAAGAGGCCGAAGCCGAACGTGAGCGCCGCGCCAAAATCGTCGCGGCCGAAGGAGAGTTTCAGGCCGCACAACGCTTGGGCGAGGCCGCCGATGTCATGCAGGCACACCCCGTGGCTCTGCAACTGCGTACGCTTCAGACGATGGCCGAAATTTCGGTAGAAAAGAATTCGACCATTATTTTCCCCGCTCAATTCATGACCTCGGTGCACGAAGCGCTGAAGATGATGAAGGCGGATTCGGCCACGAAATAATCACCGCGAGGGACAGTTGATGACAACCGCCAAGACGGCGTGTGCGACGCTGCACCAGCGCGCGGCCGGAAAATGAACTTCAGATGAAAACTGATTGAAGGAAACGTAAGTGACCGAAAGCGGGCACGTCTTAATGAAAATGCGAAGGTATGTCGACCTTCCTGTCATTAGAAATTAACAATTTAAAAAAATCATTATGAACAAGTTCACAGTTCCGCGCGCCTTGTCCGTACCCGTCGTAGCGCTCCTCTTTGCGTTCACACCGGGCGCCGCATCCGCGCTCACCATGCTTACGTCGAGCCTCGATTTCGGGGCACGGGGGGCAAACGTACTGTCCTTGCAGCAATTCCTCGCTGCTGACGTAAGCTTGTACGCCGAAGGTATCATTAGCGGGTACTACGGCTCCCTTACGCGTGCGGCGGTGCAGCGCTATCAGTGCCGGCAGGGTATCGTCTGTTCGGGTGACGCCGCATCGACCGGATACGGCCGTGTCGGCCCCCGCACGCTTGCGGCCATCAACGCCTCTATCGGGGGTGTCGCAACAGGAGATATCTCGGCTCCCATCGTGAGTCCTCTCGTAGTGGCAACCACCTCTTCGTCGGCCACCTTCACGTGGGCGACGAACGAGTCTGCCCGCGGGTCGCTCTACTACAGCACTTCCCCCCTCTCCACGATTGAAGGGCTCGTGCCCGTCATCAGCGGACAGGTGGCGGCTGAATCTGCGTTCGGATTCAACCACATGGTGAATATCTCTGGACTCGCTCCGAATACCCTCTACTACTATGCGACGAGGTCGGACGATGCGTCGGGCAACGTGCAAATCACGTGGCCCTCAACGTTCCGCACAGCTCCGTAGTAAAGAAGACGCGAGCCCTCCATGCAGGCGGCCCGACAGGGCCGCCTGCGGACTTACACCGGAGTGCAGACAATCTGTAACGGAAGAAGCGGACCGCCGTCTTCATTAAGGGACTCACGCAATGTTCATTGAGCATGAAGTTAAATTAACCAGTGCGTATCAATTTACCAACTTAAAGAGGCGGTATCGGGTTTTTAGAACCTCCCGCAGCCGGCGAGGCGAGGATTAAGGATTTTCTAGCAAGAAAATCCGGGTTCTAAAGGCCCGATTCCGCCGACCACCCCCACTATGAAAATCCTACTAGTCGAAGACGAACAAAAACTGGCCGATGCCCTCTCCAAGGGTCTGGCCCACGAGGGCTACACAGCCGACATTATCAATGACGGCAAGAAAGCGCTCACGCGCATCTCGCTGCACCGCAATGATTACGACCTCATTATTCTCGACCTCATGCTTCCCTCCATGGACGGCCTGGAGATTTGCCGGCAGGTGCGGGAGATGGGTATCACCATTCCGATTATCATCCTCACCGCCCGCGCCGAGACCGACACCAAGGTCAAGCTCCTCCTTGCAGGCGCCGATGACTATCTTGTGAAGCCCTTCTCATTTGCCGAGCTCAATGCCCGCATCCAAGCCCTCTTGCGCCGCCCGACCGAGAGTCTGCCCGACACGCTCAAGGTGCGTGATATCGAGCTCAATCCGAGCCAGCGCAAGGTAACGCGCGAAGGCAAGGAAGTTCCGCTCACCCTCAAGGAATACGGCCTCCTCGAATACTTCATGCGCCACCCGAATCAGGTCGTAAACCGGGAAGACCTTCTTAATCACCTATGGGATTTCAATTATGTCGGATTTAGTAACGTCGTTGACGTCCACGTCAAAAACCTTCGGCGCAAACTTAGCAGCGATGGCGGCGATGTATTGGAGACGGTCCGGGGAGTGGGCTACCGCCTGGCTGAGTAAGTACCGGATAGACCCCTTCTTCCGTACCGAGATCAATGTAATAGCTCTCCAGGTGGCATTCGCTCTGGTCATTCTCGGTATCGTCGCGGGGGCTTTCAGCGTGCTCTATCACAACATCTCGCAGGCCATCGTCGAGGGCATGCGCGCGGGCATCGCGACTAATGCGTCGTCGGCGGTCGCGCCATCCATCGTCGACGAGCTCCAGAAGCTGAAATCGGAGAACCTCGGTATTATCATCACCTCCATCGTGCTCACCACCGCGCTGTTTGGGTACCTCATCGCGCGCATCACGCTCGCCCCCACGCGCAACGCCTTGACCGCCCAGAAACAATTCATCGGCAACATCGCGCACGAATTGCGCACGCCGCTTTCGGTGCTGAAGACCAACACCGAAGTGGCGCTTTTGGAGAACAACATGGAGCCCGACATGAAAGCGACGCTCGAGAGCAACGTGGAGGAGCTCGACCGCATTTCCGAGATAATCAACAACCTCCTCTCGCTCTCGGCGCTCGTGCGGCCGGAGCGGGTGGAGTTCGCCGCCGTGGATCTCTCAACCGTCGTCTCGGATGTCGTCGAGAAATTCAGCGCGCTTGCGAAACGCGGCGAACATCAGGTAACGGTACGCAAAGGGCCGGGGACGGCGGTATGGGGCAACGCGACGGCACTCACGCAGATAGTGAGCAATCTCCTCAAAAATGCCATTACTTACACGCCGCGCGGGGGTGCCGTGCGTATCAGCGTTGAACCGTCGCCGAATAATCACGTCGAACTTATCGTGCAGGATTCGGGTGTCGGTATCGCCCGCAAAGATCTCTACCGCATATTCGAGCCCTTTTACCGCGGCGACCCTTCCCGCACCCGCGGACGGGGCGGCTCGGGGCTCGGCCTCGCCATCGTCTCCGAGCTCATCAAGCTTCACCGCGGCAAGGTCACTATCCGCAGCTCGGTCGGGCGCGGTACGACCGTCGCCGTACTTTTCCCCGGCGTCGCAGGCCGCGGCAAAGTGGGCGAAGAAGCGCGAGCAGCCAACGTCCCCAACGAAATATCAGTGGATTTCTCAAGCCGCTAAAACATTGAGCCCGACCATCTCTTATTCGCTTATTCGCGCGCTGTGCCCGCCCGTAGCTTTAGCGAAGGAGGGAATTAGAGAATAAGAAACGGCGTCGTGATTAGCGGCCGGTGAGGAGACTTTGGAGAATGGTGAGGACGTTTGCGATAAATTGATTGCGCACGCTCACACGGTCGTCTGAAGTGGCGGGCGCGGGTTCTGTCGTTGGAGGCACATATTCTGCTGGCGGCGGAGTAGTGGCGTCGGGTGGCGGCATCATGCCTTCTGTTGGGTACTGCGGGTACTGGAAATTTTCAGGCGGAGGCATAGTGCCGGGAGGCGGCATGGAGCCGTCGGGTGGGTGGTTGTAGGCCTCGGGCGGAGGAAATGCGCCTTCGGGCCGGAAATCGGGCGGAAGTCTGCTCCTGTCGAAATCGCCCGAACGCATTTGTGCTTCTATCTCCGCGCGCATCTTCTCCTCCATCGCCCTGCGCTGCGAATCGAATTCTTCTCCGTATCGCGCGCGCATCTGCGCTTTGATATTGTCGTGGTCCTCGCCCTCGCGCGGACCAAACTGCATGCCTTCGGGCGGACGGCCCCGCTCACCTTCGCGCGGTGGCTCGCCGTTCTGCGGCCGCTCCCACTGTCCCCGCTCGTCGAGGAATCCTTCTCCCCTCTCTCGTATCACGCATTCGCGAATTTCTTTGTCGCGCGCTCCCGGATCCAATTCGCCTTTTCGCATCTTGTCTTCGAAATCCTCACCAAACACTTTGCGCATACACTCCGTCGCCGCCGAGCCGGGGCCAAATGGCCCGCCCCGCGACCCGTCGCCCATCACTTCTCTGAAGCACGCGGGCAGTATTTCGCCGAGCTTCTGGTCCATAAATCCGCTGCCGTCCCGAATCGCCTTGAGCCGCTCGCCCCCGATTTGCGCTTCGATGCACTCGAGTACTTTTGGCGGCGCCTTTTCGAGCGCCTGCTTCGCCTTCTCACGGCCTTCCTCCATCCGCTGTTTGTCTTCTTCAGACATCAGGTCGTGCTCCAGCGCAAAAGCGATGCACGCCTCGCGGTGCGATTCGTCTTGGCAGTAGGATTCACACGCCCTGCCTTGGCACCCGCCCGGGCCCTTGCCCCCCGTTTTCTTGAACATCGCGGCCTCCTTTTCCGACATGAAACCGGCTTTGGTGGCAAAGGCGACGCACTCTTCCGCGTTCGCGCCGTCTTCACAGTATGTGCGGCACTCCTTCTCTCCGCGGCATCCGCCCGGCATCGTGCCGCCCTTGTCGAGGTACGCGGCCACCTTCTCCGCTTCTTGCAATTCCTTCTCGCTCATCATGCCGGACTTCTTGGCAAAATCGAGGCACTGGCGCATGTTGCCGGGCTTCTCGCAGAACGACTCGCACGAATCCTTAGAGGTGCAGCCGCCCGGGCCCTTGCCGCCGAGCCGCTCGAATTCGCGCGCCTGCCGCGCCTCTTCGGCGCTCATGAGCCCATGGCTCTCGGCAAACGCAACGCACGTTTTGATGTTCGCAAGGTCGTCGCAGTATGTGCGGCACTCGCTCTTACTCGCGCAATTGCCAAGCTCGGGCACGGGGAACGTGATAGTGGATTCCTGCGCGCTCGCGAGCGCCGCCGAGAGGATGAAAAGCGCTCCGAGCACCATCGCGCCGAGGGTGCGTACTGCAGTGAGCTTTGCTTCGTGCGTCATATTACTCAAACGGATTTTTGTAATCAGAGAACGGATTCGTCTCGGGCAGCTTGTCTGCAGGGGTCTCCACGGCTCCCCCGACCTCGGCCGAGACGTCAATCGTTGTGTCGGTGGTGGTAGCGGCGGATACGGGTGCTGTCTCCGGTACAGCGTTGTCCTGCTGTTGCGGCGTATAGAAGAAGTACACAGCACCGACAATGAGAAGCACGAGCGCCCCGCCAATCGCAAGCGGCAGATTCTGGCCTCGTGCGAAATCCATGCAAATAATTCTACCATCGGCCACCGGCCCCCTTGTGCGTTATCCACTGCCCTGCCCAGCGTCCCCAACGAAATATCGGTGGACTTCTCCAGCCCCTAAATTAGCCTTCTCGGCCATCCTCTATTCGCTTATTCGCGCGAATTAGAGAATAGAAAAGATTGTGCGTACTTCTCGCGGCAGATCCTTGGAAATTTTGTAGAACATTTGCAGGCTCCTTTGCTCGCTTTCGACTACGCCGGCATTCGCAAGAATAATCAAGTGCTTCGAGGTCGCCTTGAACGACAGGCTAATGTGCTCCGCGACATCTCCTACCGTGGCCTCCTTCCTTTTGCGAAGGTACACGACGATTGCGATGCGGCGTCTGTTGCCGAAAACTTTGAAGATACGTTCAAGCTCTCTCGTTGTCATGCCCTGATGATACCGCTATTCGCCTATTCGCGCGAATTAGAGAATAGAAGCTATTGCGTACCGCTGATGAGAGAGAGTTGCACGTCACACGGGCATTCCGACGGCGCGTCGGGATTCTTAACTTTGAAATCCGAGTGGAAGAAGACGACGATGAATTCGTCGCCTTTAGTGTAGTAGGTAATATTCGCACCCGGCCCGCTTGCCGCGCGCATATCGTCGCGCACCCAGCCCGCCGCGGCCAATTTGTCTTCGTAATATTTCTCGAACGGCATGGACTTCTCGGCGATGTTGGTGATGTCGGTGAACGGTTTCGACGCAACTTCAAACCCCGGCCCGTCAATGGTCGTCTTGGGTTGCACATCGCCCCACATCGCGCCTGAGTAAAGCGGATAGAGGTCGGGGTGGAGCGTAAGCGCAGCGCCGCCCTTCTGGCCCGAATACCAATACCACCCACCGACGACGACTAGGAGCACTACGACTAAATAGACGAGTGCCTTCTTCATAGACCCCAATGCTACCACAACCTACAAGGGGCCTTAAAGGCAACTATATACAAAGCTACCCTTGAGTCGGGACGGAGCTAAGAACTAGGAGAAAAAGTAACAACAGGCCGACTAGCAAATCGACAGAGACCCTCGCCCATCTGCTCCAATCTTCTGTAAGATTAGCCAAAAATGATGAGATGAAGTTCGTAAGATATACCCCGAACATAACCGCCATAAGAACTGTGAACGCATTCATTGTTTTTTCTTCTTAGCTGTTAATTTCGTTTTAATTACCCTCGGTAGCCTTCTTATTCTGCCACCACCCCACTGTATAGAAAACGAGCGCGAATAGAACTACCGTAGTTACGGCGTTTTCGCTACTGCCGCACACGGTGTTGTATCCGCAATCTTGAACGACAACCGCGAGAATGATTCCAAAAAACCAAATAACGATGAGCTGCAATTTTGAAATACCATAGATTCTCTTCATGTCCCTATTATACCCCCCAACACAGTTCATGACGACCGGCCAGGTCGCCGTCCTGACACTCAAAAAGATTCTTTCTTAAAATAATATCTACCGAGGGACTAAATCGGAATGTTCTTATAAAAGCTGAGTTATTCCTCAGCTGGCTTTTTGGGTTGGGTCTTTGTGTTAGGCTTTCGACGTCTTGGCTGTTTGGATTTATCAGCCTCCGCCTTCTCCTCATCTCTTTTCAGGTTTGCCTTGAGTTCATCGTCACTGAAAAACCGGGTTTCGTAGAGCGACTGAGCCATTGTATTTGCAACTTCGTGGAGTGCCCCGATGGCAATCCCAACATCCTTTACTGATGTGAATTCTTTACTAAAGGTAAAAAGCTCTCCTCCCGCTGCGGACGCGAGCTTCTGAAGCGCGTTTTTGATGCCCAACGCCTGCTGTTGCCAAACTCGAATAGATGATTTTATATAACCCTTATCGCGTTCTGAAAGCACTCTTTCAACGACTGCCCACCCTAAGAGACCTACATTGAGAATCCAACTTGCCACCTCCAACCAGCTAATCATGGCATGAAGTTATCACGGTAGGCTTGTTTTGGAAAGCGTGGGCTCGCAAATGATAATTAGACCGAGCGTGATACAATCCCCTCATAAAAACGGCGCTTTCGCCCTTGGGAAATTGGGTTGACGGAGGGGTTGGGGGTCTGCCATAGTGCAGGCCGGCAAAACGGAGGGTGGCCGAGATGAATCTCAATCCGCTTGAACTTGATCTAGGGCTGATGAAGCGTGTCGAGACCTGGGCATGGGGCTTCGAGCACGCAAATCCGAAGTGGAACGCCTATTCGCTCGCGCGGGTGCTCTACACAATGTCGTTCGTCGCCGAGTCATTTCCGGTGCTATGGGACGGTATCGTCGTATTCGCTTACGTGACGACCGTTAGGGCGCTGATATGGCTCGTCGGGCTCCTCATAATCGATTATTGGGAGTTGCTGATACTCCGGAAAATCAACCGCCGAAACCCGATGCGGGACGCGTCGTTGTACCGCATCTTCATGGTGGTAATGGCAACTTCCATGATTTTTCCGCTCGATTCAGCGTGGCTGACCGCCATCGCATCGCTAGTGCTGCGAATCGCGACGGTGTACCTGGTCTTCAGCAATGGCATGCCGCCCGGATGGAAACCGCCTGAAAAGACCCCTGCTGTGAAAAAGTAGAAGGCCTGATTCATCGGTGACCCTCCGAAAAAAAGAAACCCCCGCCGTCGGCGGGGGTTTACGTTTTACCGGATTGATTTCTATTTGATGACGACGGCACCGCCTTCGGGAATTTTCTTGAACAGAATGTATTTCTTTCCGGCCCGCAAGCGCACAAAGTTGTGGGCAATGACCTCGTCTCTCGGTATAGCTTCAATCGAGCCGTACTCCTTTTTGACCGCTTCTCCCTCGGTCAGAACTTTATTTTCAGCATCGAGAAGTTTTCGGTCCCGCTCGTTGAATTCGATGGTGAACTCCTTCCCGCCCATGGTGAAGCGGGAAATGATACGCCGTGAATCTTTTAGGCCTGTATCCGTTCTGCGCAATTTCAACCCCTCCATATCCTCTTTCAAAAGGTTCGGCATTATTTCGTCGACCGTCTGGCCGATTCCTTTCACTTTCTCAAATGTCACAATGCGCGATTGGTAATTTCCGCCGGCGGATGCCTCGCCTGAATACTCATTGATGACTTTCAGGCCGAAAAGTTCGGCGACTTCACCTAATTTCTTCAAATCCTTGAAATCCAATGAATAAATCATATTGATGACCGCGCGGCCCCCGTCTTTGAGTACCCGGCTCGTTTCTGCCAACACGTGGGCGCGCTCGTACTCGCCCCTGCTGGGGACAAATTTGCTGTAGTGCAGCGCAAGAGATAAGTTCACATAATCCATCGAGTCGTCGCCAACGGGCAACTTCGTGAAGCTCCCGACGACCACCTGACCCCGGTCTTCGGTGCCGGCAAAATGCTCAGAATTGAGGTCCATACTGACGATATTCCCCTGCGTGTTCTCCGAACTGTGCCGGCGCAACATTTCCGGCCCTGAAGCGATATCGAGAATGCGCGGGTTCACTTTTCCTTGTTCCCGCGCCATATTTTGGATCACTGTGGCACACACGCGGCTCGCGTTGCCCTGATAGCTCCTGCTCCCGAGCTCCTGGTAACACTCCGCATACAGAGCGCCGTACCGTTCGAGAAATTGCGTGAAGTCTTTCTCCCCCATTTCTTTCACTGCCGCGAAGATTCTGTTCATCTGATCGAACGACGAGAAATAGTATTTCGCGAATTCCGTGTTGACTCCGAGGTCCTCCTCCCCGACATCTTCTACTTTTTCGAGCATTTCACGCTCAGACTCCGTCAGCGGTACGACGCGCAGAAGTTTCTCGATAGCCCTCTGTTTCGCCTCTATATAGCGGTGCATCCCCTCTTCAATTGTCCCCTTGGTAATGAGTGTCTTTGATTCGATGTCGCCGGAAACTCCCGGACGGAATACCCGGGCCTCCTGCTGGTCTTTCTTCGCCTTATTCCACGGCTCGTTGTAAAAAAGTATGCCCTGCCCCCCCGAATAGTCGACGCCGACATCTGCGGTGTCTCCTGAGATAGCGAGGAGCATCTTCCCCGGGCTGGTATTGAATTCCGCCTGGACCGCACTCCGGGACTCCCGGTTGCCGCCGTGAACGACGCGCACATCAACACCGGGAGGAAGGCCGAGTTGAGGAAGTATCGAATCGTTACCTCTGATGACATCCGTAATGTAGTCGTTGACGTACATCGCCACTTTATCTTTTTCCGCAAAGGCCGCCGACAACTCTCTATGAGCCGCTTCGACCTTACTGTTGGGGACACCCGGCGTAATATCGTTGAGCGCGTGATTCATCAGGAATTGCCTCAGCTCCTGTATTTTCTGCGTCGGGGTAAGCTCGTCTTCCTCGAGAAGTATCTGATACACATCCTGCTCCTCGGGCGAGAGTGTTACCTCAATGACAGATTCCCTGAGCTCCGGCATCTCGATGTGCTCACCCAGGCTCTTCATCTGCATGTACGGGACGAGGAGCGCGCGCAGGTCGAGGACATCGCCTTTGATAATGGAGGACACAAGCGCCTTATTTTCGGTCTCCCGGAAGCGTTCCGGATGCAGCAGTTTGAGTATCATTGCGACGTCCTCCACTTTGTTCGGGACCGGTGTTCCCGAAAGCATGGCGAGATACTTTCCATCGCCGTCTATTTTCTGCGAGAGTTCGATAAGATTCGATGCACGTTTTCCTTCGCTCACATTTTTCAATTTGTGTACCTCGTCGACGACAAGCATCCCGAAGTCGAGTTCTTTCAGCCCGTCCATGTAGTACTCGTTGAGCTTTTCGTGCGAGACGACGACATAATCGTATGACCCGTCTTTGAGTGCGGCCAGGTCTTCCGGACCTTCTACCGTGAAAACGCGGGGCGCCTCGCCACGCTTGAAATATCCGACCTGTTTGCCACCCTCCTCCACTTTGTCCGAAAGGTACGATTGCCAGGTCTCTGTCGTATTGCTCGGTACGAGAACAAGCGCTGTGCGTATACCGAGCGTTTCTTTGGCAAGGATGGCGGACGCGCTTTTGCCCACACCCATCTCGTCGGCGATCAAGAGCCGCTTCTTATCCGAAATTTCCCTGATGTTGATTTTCTGATAAATATCGGGAAACGCCCGCCCGGACTTGAGCGAATCAACGATATGCTTCGGCTTCTCCAGCGTCTCCACCGCACGGTAGTAATTTTCGACCTCAACGATAGTCTCGTCGAGTTCGGGACTTTTGAGAGCTGCGGCCCGCGACTTCAGATCCGCAATGTATTCATTAAAGAGCCCTTGCTCATCCACGCCCGGCGCACCCTTCTTTTTCAATAGAACCTGGTGAAGGCAGTCGCCCTTGATGACTTCCCGCAATCCTTCCCGGAAATTCTTGTTCTTCAGGTACACTTCAGCGCCTTTTACGTTCGTCAGCGAGAACGGCGCAGGGGTGAGGAGGTAATTCCCCAAATACTCCGCGAGACCCTCCCGCACTTGCTCGACCGGGATACCTGCGAATTGGGGATGCATGGCATAGAGAAGGTCGACTGATTGCGCCGAGCCGAAGAGTGTGACCAGTTGTTTGTATTTTTCAAGACCCTCCCCCTCTTTCAGAAACTCTTCGACCGTCACCGTGTTGGCGACGGCGAGTCTCTCACTCTTATGCTCCCTCAGCCGTGCGGCCGTATACTCGACAACCTCCGGCGGGTAGTGCAGCACCGGGAAGCCATACACCGCCAACCCTGTCTTTTTCCGGACTGCCCGCCGCCTCATCATTTGCGGAGGAGGCGCATCCGGATTTTCCGCAAAGTATCGCTCTATAATGATTTTGGTCAGCCGGTCATTGCTGTCACCAAAATTCTCCGCGATTGCACTCACCGCGGACCATCCCTCCTCTGCTTTAGGGGTATTCAACAAGACCTGACTACGTTGTTTCGCATACGCGATTGCCTCGGGTGAATAGTGCCACTCGGGTCTGAGCATCTTTTTCTGACCGGACTTGCTCTCGAATTCGACCATAAACTCGGCCTTGTGATCCGGATTGTTGTTACTGACGAATTCTTCGAGATAGATTCCGGCGGTCGGAGGAGAGACCCCGATTTCGGGCGCGGCCTGATATTTCGTAAACCACCCCGTCGGAGGAAGGGTTTGTATTTCTGATATTTCTTTTGTTACATGTCCGGCAGCCTCAGGCGAGAAGTGCGCCGCAATTTCGCCGGCGACTATCTTGCCCCGCCGGACTTTGTTCACTTTGAGATCTTTTTTGTGCTCCTGTCCGTGCCCGCTTACAAATGTATCGAGCCGTATCTGTGTCGCGTCTTGGCCGACATTCAGCTCATGCGCAAGTTCTTTATTTGTCACCCAATCTTTCCACTGTCCCTCTGCCATCGGCACCTTTTCGATCTTCTCCTTAGCATATGCGATTGCCTCGGGTGAATAGTGCCGCGCCGGTCTGCCGTCCTGCATTTGTCCGTATCGTACGAACCGCATTCTGCACCTCTTTTGATGTTCTCCGCCATGTTTCTGCACGAATTCCTTTAAATACGCCTCCGCGGTAGAAGAAGCCACTTTGAGGGACCGCGCGGCTCCCCCGACGGTCATCCAGCCGTCCGGAGCCGCCGGGAGGTCTTCTACCGGCTCGTTCGCTTTGTTCTCTGCAACCGTCTTGCGGACATACGCGACAACCTCGGGAGAATAGAACCATGTGAGCGTCCGGCCGGGTGCGCTATATTCTTTCCTAAACTCACCCGGTCCGTTGCTTTCCAGAAATGCGTCTATATGATTCTGGACGGTTTGCTGGCCGACTCTGAGTTCGTGCGCCAACCGGCCGGCGGTGTACCATCCCTGTGGCGCTCTTCGTTCCATACTCAGCTTCGTGGCATAGGCAACAGCCTCCGGAGAGTAATAGGACCACTGTTCGGCATCCGGCCTTGCTGACTCTTGAACATACTTATGCTCCTGGTCCGGATGCGCAACAACGAACTCTTCCAACAGGTCCCTGGTTCTCTGATAGTCATCCTCGAGCTCTACTGCCAACGCACTCGATGACATCCAGTCGGCCGGAGCCTTGTGTGATTCAAGAAATTTCTGGCGGACATACTGTACCGCTTCGGGCGAATAGAAAGGCGTCTGTTCGCCTGCGGATGACCGCGCGAGATGCTGATGGTCCGGATGAGCCTGCGTAAACTCCTCAAAAAAAGGCCGTACGGTGACAACCGCCGCATGTAGTTCCTTTGCGACGGCGTTTGCCGTTAGCCATCCGTCACGCGGAGTCTCCCGCTCGACTTTCGCACGCACATGCGCAACCGCATCAGGGGAATAATGGGGCGTTTCCCCGGGACCAACCGCACGATACGTGCGTTCATGCTCCACATCAGCGTGAGTCTTGGTATATTCCTTGAGGTACTTCTTTATTACTTTATGCCCGATAGAAATTCCTAATGCCTCATTAAGTTCGGTAGCCAGTCTGCCCGCGGTGTACCAATCGACAGGCGCAGCCGTCCGGATTGCCTCGCTCTTTAAATATGCGATCGCTTCAGGAGAGTAAACCGGGGATGCCCTGCCTCTTCCTCCGCGGGGGCGTCGCTCAAGTACGTGGACCTCTCCCGCCTTCACCTTTCCGGCAATAAACGCATCCAGGTATTTCTGACCGGTTGTGTGATCAAGACTGTAATCCCGTAGTTCTTTGATTACCGGACTCAACGCCCTCCACCCCTCGGGGGACAGCAGCGGAGCCCTTGCTTTATCAATATTCTGACGGACATAATTGAATACCTCAGGTGGAAAAAACGAGCGTTTCTCCGGACGCAATACGTCCTTTCCTTTGGTCGATTTGACCAGGAAATTAAATTCTCCCTGTAGATCGGAACGCCCGGGATGCGCAACCAGATAGTCATGAATGAGGCTGCCGACCACCGAGGGGTTTATTGGCCTTTCTCTCTCCTCTTCTATAGTCCCCCGCAGAACACTTATCATTTCTGTACGCCGCATCCATCCGGGCGGAGCGAATTCGGGAGCTTTTTTGTTCTCAGTGGTCGATGCTGTCCGGTCATCAGGGACGTCATTATGTCCGCCACTATCGGGCTTCTGGAAGACCCGTTTCTCAAGGGAGTTGATACCCATGTCCAAATTGTAGCAGAGCAATATGCTAGAATGGGCGGCATGAAAACGGCTTTGCTGGCTAGCTATGAAAAAGACGAGGATTTGAAGCGGTTGGGAAAGCTTTTGATAGAAAACGGCTGGACTTTGCTCGGTTCTGCGGGTACCGCCAAATTCCTCATGGACAACACCATCCCCTGCCGCGATGTAGCGGGGATTGTCGGGCCGCCGATTTTGGGGCACCGTGTGGTCACGCTCGCGCGCGAGGTCTATGCAGGGCTTCTCTCGGCGACTGAAGACGACGACAAGGAGATACGGCAGCTGGGCATAGCGCGGATAGACCTTGTGTACGTCACCCTCTATCCGCTCGAAGCGACGATTGCCGACCCCGCCTCCACGCAGGAAGACGTGATTGAAAAGACCGACATCGGAGGCCCCACGCTTCTGCGCGCCGCCGCCAAAGGCCGACGGCTGGCACTTTCCTCACCCGAGCAGATAGACATGCTCGAAGCGTGGATAAAAGCGGGTTCGCCCGAAAGCGAGCGTGAAGCGTTCATTACGCATCTCGCAGCCGCGGCCGAGCGCCGTGTCGCCGACTACGTCGCCGCATCGGCATCGTATTGGGAATCTCGGCTCAAGCATGATTGAGCAGCAAAATTCTGAAAAAGATTTTTCTTTTAATACGGACATTGCCATACCTGAGTCCTTTTCAAAGCCATTTGAGAAAGTCTTCTGGGAAAAAATCGACGGCGGTCACGAGACGGAGTATCCGGCCGACGAAAAGCACTTTACCCTGCGCGCCGACGGGATTTCTCTCCCTGCGACCGATCTTGTAAGTGCGATAGACGAGATTAGGAATACGTATGTTGCAAATGATTTGAGACTGCGAGGTACCACGCAGGCCTACATGGGCGAAGCCAAAAGCCGCGGCCTCATCTCGGCCAAAACGGTGGACGAAGTGCTGGAATCGGACGTGGACCAAATCGCAACGTATCGGATTCCCATGTCCACGGGAAACATCGGCAACGAGGAATTTTTATATCGTCTTTCACTTACTGCAATGGGGTCAATGAACTGGGCGTTGTCCCACGGATTCGCTCAGAGCATGTTGTTTTCACGCTCCAGGACTGCGGAGTCCGATGACACCCTCAAAGCGAGGCTGGATATCGTGAATAGATTGCCCGAAGACGACCTTCCCGAGTTGGTTCTCTTCCGGAGCGGGGGGAGGCGCGCGGGGGTGAGCGAAAGAGATAATGCCCGGCAATATTACAAAATGAATCCGACGGCGAGCACGGGCGCATCCTCGTACCTCGCAAACAGCAATTACGCAGAAGTGAGCTTCATGGGCAAGAGGCTACGGCCGTTCGCGGAAGTCGGGTATCAGGGAGACAACGCGGCAAAAACGAGTGACGCGTCCTATATCAAAGTTGCGCGGGCGTCGCTCGTACGTACTATCAGCGAAATGGGCCGGGCGGGGTCGCGCGAACAGCGGTTATTCGAAGAGATTGGTAAGCGTTTACGGACCGACGGCGTGCCCGAAAAGCAAATCTTCGGTCAGGCTTTTGAAAATACGCTGAAATTCCTCCTTTCAGAGAAAATCACATACCTTCTTCTACAGGCAATCCGGAACATAACCTGAAGGTGTACCTTCGATTTCAAAACCGGCGGATTTGGGCGTCGTCGCGTTTCCTGTTGCTTCATTGATGCGCTATAATGCACGGCCTATTGACTCTCTTAGCACCCATGGAAACAAACCTCTACTCCGTCACCATCCCCGTCATGGCAAAAGCGCTTGATGCGCTTTCGAAAATCCTCGATAAGGCCGCTGCCTATGCGGAATCCAAAAAGACCCCCAAGCGCACATTCGAGGAAGCGCTCCTAAATGACCGGCTCGTCTTCGACCAGTTCCCCCTTGCGGCACAGGTCCGCATCGCCTGCGACAACGCAAAAGGCGGCGCTGCGCGGCTTGCGGAAATAGAGATACCCAAATTCGAGGACGACGAGAAAACTATCGCCGAGCTGCAGGCGCATATAGAAAAGACCCTAGCGTTTCTTAAGACCATCAAGCCCGAGCAGATAATCGGCAAAGAAAATATCGAGGTGTCGCTTCCCTACTGGGACGGAAAGCACACGACGGGCTTCGAATACGCGACCGAGTACCTCATGCCCAATTTCTTCTTCCATGTCGTGACGGCGTACGCCATCCTCCGCAAGAACGGCGTCCCCCTCGGCAAAAACGACTACATCGGCGGATTGCCGCTTAAATAACCGAACATGCAAAAACACTTCTTTTTTGACCTCGACAATACGCTGACGCCCAGCAAATCTCTTATCTTGCCGGAGCATGCGCCAATTTTGAAAAAATTGAGCGGGCGCGCCGACGTCATCGTCGTCTCGGGCCACGGAGAGAAAGACATCCGCAAACACCTTACGCCCGTACTCGAAGGGGCTTTTCATATTTTGGGACAGAACGGTAATTTTGCTGAGACAAAAGACGGCCGCGTCCTGTGGAACCGTTCGCTCGCACAAGCGCAAAAAGATGCGATACTTGCGTTCGTCGCGAAGGCCCGCAAGCATCTGGGGTATACCGTTCGCGACGAAAACGACATCGTAGAAGACCGGGATTCGCAGATCGCCTTTTCGCTCATCGGCCACCACGAAGACAAGGCCGTCAAAGACGCGTTCGACCCCGATTTCAAGAAACGTATCCAATTGCTGAACAATCTCTCTGCCGATGTTGAGACGCTCAAGGGCGCGAACGTCGAGGTGCGCATCGGCGGCACGACAAATCTCGACTTTTTCGAACTTGGCAAGAACAAAGGCTTCAACGTCAATCTCTTCATCGAAAAAATGGGGTGGGAAAAGCCAGACTGTATCTACGTCGGCGACGCGCTTTTCGAGGGCGGCAACGACGAGACGGTAGTCGGTGTCATTCCCACGAAACCCGTCGCAGATTACCGAGAGACCTATTCATATCTTTCAAAAGTTCTGTTAGACTCTTAATCCGCATGTCAGCCCCCGCACTCAAAATCACCAACCTCAACAAGACGTACGCTACAGGTACCGTCGCTCTTAAAGACGTTTCGCTCGAGATTCCCGAAGGCGATTTTTTCGCTCTTCTGGGGCCCAACGGCGCGGGCAAGACGACCATCATCGGCATCACGACGGGGTTGGTCAACAAAACGGGCGGCACGGTCGAGGTATTTGGGCATAACATCGATAAAGAGACCGAGCTCGCCAAAATGCAGATAGGGCTCGTCGGGCAGGAGGTTAATTTCAATCCGTTCGAAAAGACCCTCAATATCGTCGTCAATCAGGCGGGCTACTACGGCATTCCCCGCTCTGTCGCGATACCGCGTGCAAAAAAGCTTCTCACCGATTTGGGACTGGGTGAAAAGATGGACCAGAATGCGATGACGCTTTCGGGCGGCATGAAGCGCCGCCTCATGATTGCGCGCGCACTTGTGAACGAGCCGAAATTCCTCATTCTCGACGAGCCGACCGCGGGCGTGGATGTCGAGCTACGCCGCGGCATGTGGGAGTACCTCACGGGGCTAAGTAAGAGCGGTCTCACTATCTTGCTGACCACCCACTACCTCGAAGAGGCCGAGCAGCTCTGTAAACACGTCGCCATCATCAACAAGGGCGAGATAGTCGAACAGGGCCCGATGGAAGCGGTCATCGCCAAACATCACCTGCCTGCGCAGGCAGGCGACGCCGAGGCGGTCAAAGAGGGCTACCGCGGCAGCCGGCTTGAAGAAGTCTTTTTGAAACTAACCTCCGAAAAATAGTATGCCCCACACACGATTCCAGTTGACCGCCCCATGCGAGGAATTCGCTCAAAATGAAGATTATTATGTAACGCGGCATTGCCGCATCGTGTGAGGGGTATGGATACGTACGGAAAATGGATATCTTTCTACACCATGCTTCGCAAGGACATTGTTCGCATGTTCCGCATCTGGGTGCAGACATTCCTGCCGAGCGTCATCACCTCATGCCTCTACTTCCTCATCTTCGGCACTGTTCTCGGCTCGCGCATCGGCACCATGCAAGGCGTTGACTACATGACCTTCGTCGTCCCCGGGCTCGTAATGCTCGCTATCGTCATCAACGCCTACTCCAATACCTCGTTCACCTTCTTCCAGTCCAAATTCTTCTTTCGCGGCATAGACGAGATACTCGTCTCGCCCACGCCGCCTTGGCTCCTCATCTTGGGATTCATATCGGGTGGTATCGTGCGCGGTGTACTCGTCGGCGCACTCGTACTCTTGATATCGGTATTTTTCACCGGCCTCCAACTCGCGATTTACAACATTCTTATCATCTTCGGATTCGCGCTCCTCACCTCGCTTGTATTTTCTCTCGCGGGGCTGGTCAACGGCGTCTATGCAAAATCAATTGACGGCATCAACCTCGTGCCGACCTTCGTCCTTACCCCGCTCGTCTACCTCGGCGGCGTCTTCTACTCCGTCCACTCACTCCCCGCTTGGGCGCAGAGCTTCACTTACATCAACCCGATTTTCTATCTCATCAACGGTTTCCGCTACGGCTTCCTCGGCATCGCCGATATCTCGCTCTGGATATCCCTTGCGGTCCTCGCAGGCATGATAGCTCTGCTTGTGGCGATAAACTGGTACCTCATCCGCACGGGGCTGGGGCTCAAACAATAACACTATGCCGAACGAAAAGGGCGAACATCCGAAAATATATAGTTTTAATTTGAGGAGGGAGTTGGGTGCGAAA
>Ga0209542_10005162_pt1 | contig 26363 bp, 33 predicted proteins | sample RifCSPhighO2_01_FD_184028 | JGI IMG/M metagenome (GOLD analysis project Ga0209542, IMG submission 184028) | Soil microbial communities from Rifle, Colorado - Rifle CSP2_plank highO2_0.1 (SPAdes) (version 2) | ecosystem: Environmental > Terrestrial > Deep subsurface > Rock core/Sediment ...
GCGAGAATGGAAATTATCTTTCCGTCTTTGATCCACTTGGTAGATTATATCTTAAAAATGAACCGACTACCAAAACATATAAATACCATCCATTCGTCCTTCCAATCATGATCAGTGCAGTCGTTCTTTGGATTATCCAGTACAAATACATCCTCCTCTTCTATCTAGTTATTATCGTTCTTCTCTACATTAAACGTAAACAGATTGATGTTCAGGGAAAAATAATCTTCCTCTACCGGATGAAATGGGGATTAAAATGGATGGACAAAGTCTCCGCGAAATATCGCGAATGGATCATCCTCTTTGGCTATATCGGCGTCGGTGCTGGTTTTGTCGGTCTTGCGGTCATTTCTTATGTCCTCGTCAAGAATCTGATTGATCTGATCACTAATCCGACCGCCCAATCAGGTGTTTCTTTAGTCTTACCCGGGATCAACGTCCCAGGATTGGGCGTCTTGCCTTTCTGGTACTGGCTGATTGCCATCTTTATCATTGCTCTGGTTCACGAATTTGCGCACGGTGTTGTCGCTCGTGCACATCGGATCGAAGTTAAAAATACGGGCATCGTCCTTTTCGGCCCGATCATCGGCGCTTTTGTCGAACCAAACGAGAAAAAAATGGCAAAAGACAAAGACATCGTTCAATATTCTATTCTTGCCGCTGGTGCATTCACCAATGTTATCCTGGCTGTTCTCGCGGTCCTGCTTCTTACCTTCGCCTTCGCTCCCGCCCAGCAGGCAATGGTTCAGCCGACGGGATTCACTTTCGATGCCTACGTCAATGAAAACTTTCCTTTTGCCCAGGCCGGAATTGCTCCAGGGACAGTAATCACAGGAATTAACGGGATTGCGACGCTGGATTTCCAGCAATTCAGTGATGAACTGACCTCGATCAAACCAGGTGAAACAATTACTGTCCAGACTCCAGAAAAAGATTATGCTCTCCAAGTCGCCGCCAATCCTGATGATCAAAAAAAGCCGTTCTTGGGAATTCAATCTATCCGCAATGAATTTGAGGTTAAGCCAATGTATGATGTTGGTCTTTGGAAAATCGTCTATTACGTTGTCGATTGGCTTGCCGGCTTCCTCCGCTGGCTCTTCCTGCTCAGTTTTGGGATTGGTCTATTCAATCTATTGCCGCTGCCCCTCGTTGATGGTGGCCGAATGGCCCAGACTTTTCTTCATAAATTGAAAGGGCCGGAAATGGGAGAACGACGCTACCGCCAGGTAGGAATGTTTTTCTTGCTGATCTTATTATTAAATCTGTTCTTTCCGCTGATTCAGAAATTGTTTTGAAGAAAAACGGTCAGTTCTCAGTATAATCATACCTCAGCAGAGCCAAGCCAACATCCAGATGCTCCAGTACGCATCTTCCATCTTCTGATCTAGAAAATTGACGTACTGCCTGAGCAAGCCGTTCCAATCCCCGTGGACTATCTCGTCTTGTGGAATAAAGAAATGTTGCGCCTGAGGAATATACATAAAGGCCGTCGGCAATCTTTTGTGATTCTAATTCTGGATGACGGGGGTCAATAATATGTGCTCTCTTGGAAAAAGCATCACCCCCTAGAAAACGAACTGTAATCCCATCACAACCAAAAAATGTCCTAAAATCATATTCCAAAACCGCACACTGAACATCTGCCCTCAATGGTGCAGGGAGGGTTATTTCGCCACCTTGCTGGTCATAGGGCACCATTAGTTCAACCGGCTGTCCAGCACGCGCATACGCATCCAGGAAATGATCTAGATTATGTTCCGTTAAAGTTAACAGCGTTGACATTAATGCACCCCTCTTTCTGCTAAATATTTTTCCGCTTCCATCGCCGCCATACACCCCGAACCGGCAGCCGTGATCGCTTGTCTAAAACGTTTATCCTGAACATCACCGGCGGCAAACAAGCCTTCAACATTCGTATGCATATTCTTATCCGCGTTGATGTAACCCAATTCATCAACTTCGATCATTCTTTTCAAGAATGCAGTATTGGGAACATGACCAATCGCTAAGAATACACCATCACACTTGAAATCACTGATCGCACCATTAGTCGTATCTTTTAATTTAACACCATTTACTTTTCTCCCATCACCGATGATCTCTGCGATCTCCGAATTCCACACAACTTTGATCTTAGAATTCTTCAGCGCCCGTTCCTGCATGATCTTCGATGCGCGAAACGAATCTTTGCGGTGCACAATTGTCACTTTCGAAGCGAATTTTGTCAAGAACGTAGATTCTTCCATCGCCGAATCACCACCACCGATGACAATTACTTCTTTATCTTTGAAAAATGCGCCATCGCACGTAGCACAAGTGGTAACTCCCCGGCCTTTATACTTCTCTTCAGAAGGAATACCTAACCAGCGGGCAGACGCTCCCGTTGCGACAATCAATGATTTTGATTGGAGTAGTTCTCCACCAACTAATTTTAACTCAAAAAGATCGTCTCTCTTTACACAGTGTTCCACAATATCAACCATAAACCGCGCCCCAAACCGTTCAGCCTGCTGTTTACACAATTCAACCAATCTTGGTCCCTGCACCCCTTCAGGAAAGCCGGGAAAATTTTCGACATCTGTTGTCAATGTCAATTGACCGCCGTCTTCCGGCCCGGAGATCAGCAGTGGTTTCAGATTGGCTCTGGCAGCATAGACCGCAGCGGTGCAACCGGCGATGCCGGTTCCGAGAATGATCAAGTTTTCCATAAGCTCTTCCGATCATCAATTATTTATAAGAATTACGGTTTACTGATAAGTCAATAAAAACCCGTCCGCCGAAACCAATTCCAGATTATTGAATTTCTTTGTCCAGCCCCAAATCTCAAAGAAATGCCACAGCGTTACTTCTTCCCCGCCAATGGTCAATTTCGCCGTGAGAGGACCATAACTCACCAAGCAAATTTCCAGCGGTTCAGGAACATCCAGGGTATGACACCCTTCTTTATTGGGATAGTAAAACCAATATTGATTCTCAGCCAAGTTTAGATTAGGGCCTTTCACGTATGGTTTAACCTCCAGAGCGAGTTCTGCCGTCGCTATGTTATTAGTATCGTCAGCTTCTACAACTTCATTTACCGGATCAACTTCGTATCCGACTGTATATGTGCCGGAATCAGAATAACTAAAAGTAAGCAATGGTTTCATGATGTCTTCATGGAACGAAATTTTCTCGCCAGGAAAGAGCTGGATTGCCGGTACTTCTGCCTCACCATCGCCAATCTTTATCCGGATTGTTGTCGGCAGCCGTGTTGTTGCTTCACCGTCAGACTTGATAATCGGCACTTCTTTTTTGACATCAGAATAGGCATAGAGGGGATAACCGATACCAGACCGTGAAGCAGGATTGATGATCCTTACCGGAAAGCGCGAAACGATCGGCTCGTCACCGATGTTCTTGACAAAAAATGGAACAAAAACATCCTCGCTATAACCATCACGCGGCTGGATCTGTGGTTCGCCTAATTCCACGAGCAAGTCGCCTGCTGCAAAAATAGTTGTGGCCATCAGCAGGAGAACAGATGCTAATAAGATTAATGCCCTCATGAAATGGATATTTTTGAACATAATAACCCTAGTAAAGAAGAAGAATATTTAAACCTTCCTTTAGACGGGCACAATCCGAAAAGTGAGTGATGGTGACGCCAAATGGTCGCTGAAGGATAGTTATAATACTGGAACTGGGCCAATTTTCTTCTGTATCTCTGAAATTTCTTAAAATTGGCTTCAGCGACGGCTCACCATCACTCACAAAAAAGATTGCGCCTTTAGACAGACAGGGTTATGTTTCATCAATTTGAGAACACTTCCATCAAAATAAGCTGGGAACCACCGGTCAAAAGAGGGGGGGAATACTCCGCGTTTTAATCATAGCGTTCTGATTTAATCCGGTCTAACGCCACGCCTTTCTGAACCAATAATTCTTTGGTCTCCAACACCAACTCCTTCAATCCGCAGACATAAAACATCTTTCCGCTCACGTCTTCAGGAAGATGATCCTGGACATGGCCTTGCTTGCCTGACCATTGGGCGCAGCTTAAAATTGGCACATAAGTGAAATTTGGATTTTTTTTTGCTAACATCTTGAGAATATCATCATAGAACAGATTTTTCTGTTCACGCACGCCAAATAATAAGACAAACTTCTGTTGAGGAAGCTTCGGAACATATTCGGCAAGCATTGAGTACAATGGAGCCACACCCGTTCCCGCACCCAGAAACCAATATTCCGAAGAAGTATTTTTTTCATCAAAGAGGAAGTGACCAAAAGGGCCTTTCAGTTCAAAAGAATCTCCTCTCTTTGTTCTTTTGAACTCTTCAGACGCAAATCCCCCATCGATAATCTTGATACAGAAATCTAATTTTCCCCGCGGCGTGGGGGGATTGAAGATAGAATAAGATTTTAAACGGGTAACTCCACTTTGAGTGATCTTGATGGTCACAAACTGGCCGGCATTAAATGAAAATGTTTCTGGAATGGCCAGGCTCAGGAAGAGGACGTCAGCCGTCAGCATCTTCTGTTCTACAACTGTTCCACTAAAGGTCTGGATCACCATATACCCCTGCGGAGAATAGTTGTTTAAATAGTTTTCTGGGGAAAGTTCACAAAAAGAGAAAGATGAGTTCAGAGGACATTGTATAATTCATTTTTGAGATGCAAAGTTCTCTTTATTTATAACGAATTGTACATCCTTTTACAAAAGTGGTGTGACCACAACAGACAGTGGCCGAAGATTTTTCACCAGCGGGATTTACCCCCACAATATGGTAGGCTTTTTCTTCTTCCTCACAAGTGAGATTCCAATAATTAGAACTCTCAACTTGCACATCACTCCATCCCGCACTGCGCGCGGCGCTAATCGCATCATCATCACCACTACAGCTCATTGTTAATGCTGACAACAAACCAACCAATCCCGATGTTAATGATTTTCCCATTTTAGCTCTCCTCCTTAAATTTTATTCCTAAATAAGAGAGCACTTTTTAAAGATTATCATTTAAGAGGAGGAATGTTGTATCCGAATATTATTGCAGGGGGTAATTCTAAAGAGAAGTTTGTAGATAAATAATTGAATTCTGTAAACTTCCCTAAACAGAGTTTACTTGAAAATAAACAAGAATTTGTCAAGATCAATCTTCCCTTCGACCACGCTGACACCCTCTTTTTCCAGCAGTTTGCGTTTCTCTTCCACTTTCCCGCCTTTCTTCCAGCCCATGAAGCCGCCTAACGAGCCGTCGCTTCTGATTACCCGATGACAGGGCACGCGTGGCGCGAAGGGATTGCTGCGCAGAGCCTGCCCTACTGCTCGATATGATCTTGTGCCCATCTTCTCCGCGATCGCCTTGTACGTCGTGACTTTGCCTGGCGGAACTAATCGACAGATTGCATAGACTTTTTGCGAAAACGAACTCATCTTAGCGCTTCCATTTCTGCAGGAAATCTTCCACCCGACCATCCCCGCGCGGTTTTGCTTTTGACCCCAGCGTATAATATTTCTTTTCAACGACACTTCCCCAGGAAAAAGTGCCTTGTTCCTGCTCAATCTTGTGCACCATGATCTCTTTTGTCTGTATCCCCTTCTGGAGATGATAATAGATCACCCGCTGTGTTGCCTGGGGAAAGATTTCGTTATAGACCTTCGAAATTTGATAGCCATAGCTTTTTCCCAGATAGTTCAGGATTTCTACAACATTCTGACGGATCTGGCTTTTGACGGGTCGTCCTCTTCTCATCTAGGGAAGAAGTAAAAGAAGATTTATAAGAATTGTTGTCTTCCATCTGAAATATGACCCGGCCAAGAGTGTCTAAAGAGAAGCAGAAAGTAATTGCCCACGAGCAGATTGATCGCTTATTCAAACTTGCCGCAGCTGTTTTTTTGAAAGACAAAGAGCGAGCTAATAGATACGTCGCTCTCGCCCGAAAGATCGCGATGAAAGTAAAATTGCGCCTGCCGCGGCACTACAAGCGCCGTTATTGCAAGCATTGCTATGCCTATCTCCAGCCGGGTGTCAATTCCCGCATCCGAACGCGGGGGGGGAAAGTCATCATTTCCTGTTTTGAATGTAAGAAGTTCATGAGGATACCGTTGAGGAGTAAATCATGACTGAAAAGCAATCAAAGATCACAAAAAGACTGATCGCTGGTATTTTCACAGCAGCAGGAATTGCTCTCTTTTCCTACATCACAAGTCCCGTGACATTTTATCTTTATTCCAAAACGGAAAGCCGTAGCGTACGAGAATACGTGGAAAAGCATGTTGATGATCTTATCGAAGAACAGGAAGACAGCCTTGGTATACGATACCCGGGAAGACCAACTTTTCATTACCAGCTCCCTGAAGATACTATCTCCATATTAGACGGCTTCGGATCATGTTCTTTTGGACGATATAACCAAGATGAGGATACGATCTATCTCCGCAGTGGTGTATTGAGGACACCGGAGAGAAGCATCGATGAGTTGCTCATCCATATATTAACGTGGGGAAAAACAGCAGAAGCAAGAGTAATCGTCAGCCATGAACTCAGCCATTACTATACCGACAAACGCGGACAGGAACTAATGGGAAGAGATTGGATACCTTCTGATAGAGAACTCAACGACCTTTTACGAAATAAAGTAGAAGTGATGGCTTTTGTAACTGTAGTAGAAGGCATTGCCGTCTACGTTCAGAAAAGGATCTATCCCGACCTCGATTTTGAATATGGTGGCAGAAAATACGAACAAGGCTTTCAGTTTGTCAAACCAATCATTGACCGGTTTGGAAGCAGGGGTATTGACTATCTCATTGTTAATACACCCACTGCGGAAGAACTGCGGTCGCCAGAAGCATATTGGAAAAAAGCAGAAATAAAATTCAGCAGAGATGACTCCCCGTAATCAACCTTTCTTCCTTTCCGCATCAAGCATCAATCTCTTCTCTACCCTTGCCACAACACGCCGAATTTCGTCCACTGCATCAACATTAGCCGAGATAGAATCAACCCCTTGATGAACTAAAAACTCAGCCATCTCTGGTCGTGATCCCGCCTGGCCGCAGACGGACGTCTTCACGCAGTATTTCTTGCAGACTTTAATTACTTTGGCGATTTCACCCAGAACGGCGGGATGCATCTCATCAAATAAAGAAGCGATTTTCTGATTATTCCGATCTATGCCCAAGGTCAGCTGCGTCAAGTCATTTGTGCCAAAAGACACGAAACTAAGCCCTTCTCGACATAATTCCTCAATGATCCAGCAGGAAGCGGGCGTTTCAATCATCACCCCAAACTCAATCGCTTTCACGGGTTCAAGACCAATTTCACGCATCATTTCTTTTGCCTGGCGCAGTTCATCTACTCGGATCACAAACGGCAGCATCACGCCGATGTTCTTTAATCCTTCATAATGCAGATCACGTACCGCTTGAAATTCAGCGCGAAGAATTGCCGGTTCATCCAGCAGACGGCGTATTCCATGCCAGCCGATCATCGGATCGGTTTCCCGCGGTTCTTTATCCCCGCCACGTAAGCGGCGGTATTCGTCAGAGCGCAAATCGGAACAGCGCACCCAGACTGGCTTGCCGGCAAAGGCTTGGGCAATCTTTCGGATACCATCTTTGAGTAACCGATTATAATCCTGTTCTTTTCCACTACGGACATATTCTGCTGGATGAATTCCCCCATTGGCAATCATGATCTCCAGACGGACTAAGCCGATGCCGTCGGCGCCAGTTGCCGCAGCATGCTCAGCCAGATCGGGCAGATCCAGAATGACTTTTATCTCTGTAGCAGTAACCAGCGCATCATGATCGGGATGAGAAGGTGTAAGAATTGTGGACATCTTTTCTCTGACGACTTCTACTTTTCCGGCATAGACAATTCCTCGTGAAGCATGCACCGTCACTGTCTGTCCATCTTTTAACATTTCTGTAGCATGTTCTGTTCCAACAAGACACGGCGTTCCCATCTCACGGGCAACGATAGCGGCGTGGCAGGTAAGCCCGCCTTCGTCCGTGATGATCGCCCCCGCCCGCTGCATTGCCGGGACCATGTCGGGCGTAGTCATCTTTGTCACCAGAATATCTCCTTTCTGCACTTTTCCCAACGCGGAGATATCCTCGACGATTTTCACCACTCCCCAAGCCGCGCCACCAGAAGCGGTCTCGCCCCGCAGCAGGATCTTACCTTCTTCTTCGCACACTTCTGTCTCGGAAGCACAGACGGTTGGCTTGAACGTCGTCACCGCACGGGTCTGCACCAGAAATAACTGCCCCCGTTCCACGGCCCATTCCACGTCTTGTGGTTTTCCGTAATGGTCTTCCAATTTCCGCCCAAGCCGGGCCAACTCTTTGATCTCGGCATCATTTAATACCTGGCGGCTCTGTTCCTCCAAAGGAATGTCCTGCCGTTCATTTTCGCCGTCTTCATTGCGAAATAAACCGAATTGTTTCTTGCGTACTTCAATCTTCTTTATTTCGCGTTTCTGTTTATCGACAAGGTACATGTCCGGATTGATCTCCCCGCCGACAATCAGTTCCCCCAGTCCGTAGATGGCCTCGATGACAAGCTCATTCGGGTTATTGGTTGCCGGATTGATCGTAAACATGATCCCTGATTTCTCGGCATCGACCATCTTTTGTACTACAGCAGAAATCAGGACTTTCATATGGTCAAAATTGTTTTTCTGGCGATAATAGATCGCCCGGGCGGTATACAGAGAAGCCCAGCAGGCAAGGACAGCCCCGACGACATTCTCTTTGCCCCGTACATTAAGATACGTTGCCTGCTGTCCGGCAAAACTTGCTTCGGGCAGGTCTTCCGCCGTGGCTGAACTGCGCACGGCGACGAACACGTCTTTCGCCTGGACAATTTCCGAAGCTTTGTGCTGGTCTGCGCCCAGAAGCTCATAATTATCTCTTATTTCCTCAGCGAGATCTTCGGGAATCGCAGTCGAAACGATCAATTCCTGGATCTGTGCCGCAGTCTGCTGCAGGCGGCTCGTGTCTTCTTTATCTAAGCCTGTTAACAGTTCCCTGATCCTCTCTTTGATACTGGTTCGATCGAGATATTCTTGATATGTTTGTGCTGTCACGCAGAAACCGTTGGGAACGGGGAAACCTAGTTTATACATAATCCCTAGATTTGTTCCCTTGCCGCCGGCAACGGGCAGAGAATCTTTCTCCAGATCTTTAAACCAGACCACGTATTTACTCATCGAAGCACCTCTTTGATTATAAAAGGAAGAAAGTTTAAATAGTTTTGGGAGGTTAAATGATTAAGAGCTTTACACTGTTCGTATTTCTACTCCCATTGTAGAATAAATTCTTACTTGCCGAATGTGGGGGAAGACAATTATATCTTTCGGTTTAGGACCAACGTGATCCGAGAAGATAAATGAACCCCCTATTTTTGCTCCCCTCTCTCCTGCAGTTCGGACAATCAACTCAATACGCGATTCACTATTAGCGGCAACAAAACAAGTAGAGTTAGAAGAATCAACCAATTTCTCAAGATATTGTTCTAACAACACGCGATCGGGAACACAATAATCATGTTTGACGTGAGCAAGACTACCCGAACAATCCCCGTAGAATGCCGCGAGAGCACTACAATCAAAGAATCCGAATGAAGCAAGAGGAATGAAACTACGTTCTACAGAACCCCAGTTGACAAACGTGTATTCCCCGAGAGAGTCTAACATCTTTCTAGAAGTCGAATGAGAGGGCTCATTGCCAAGATCCAATGTAGGGAGCAGCATAGAATGAATGAAAGAGAGGATTTTATAAAGATTGTTGTAGCCAATGTATTTGTTTAGCTGACGACAAGGCCAAGAAGTACAGCCGCAGAAGTTTTACTCCTAACTTGGTGCGGAAATCTTCTGGTTCATAACGAGATGCAGAAAATATCCCTGCCGAATTCTGCTCTCACGCACGGCCTGCCGGAAAAGCTCAACAAATACCCATTACTATTTGACCAATCCGACCTCTTTCACAATATGATAGACCGGCCCCGCGGAAGTCAATTTACTTTCGTACAAAGTAATCCTGTCCGCTACAAACGTGCCAAAGTCAAAATGTTTGAACCGTTCCACGACTTCTCTGATTTTCTCTTTATTCTTTCCCGATTTCACCCGAGCTATGGTCACGTGAGGGGTTTCCTCTTCGTGGCCGGCATTGATTGATAGAGTTGCATTGATCTTTTTGATCAAATCTGTTAGCGCCCCATTCTTTAATCCTACCCAGACCACATTGATTCTCCCCGCGGTGGGAAAAACGCCGCCGCCGATAGCATCGATTTTGACCGTTCCGTGATGGGCCAATACAGAAGTTAATTTTTCCACGACAAAACTAATATTCCCCTCCTCAACATCTCCCCAAAAAGAAAGAGTGATGTGAAGATTCTCCGCTGAAACAAAACGAAATTCTCCTTCTGTTTCTTTTACTTTATGAGAAAAAACGGCAATCTTCTCTTTCACATCTCCTGGAAGAGAGATTCCCACAAACAGCCGCTTCATGATTACTCTTCTTCACCAAAATCTTCCGTATCCTCATACTTTGCTTCTGACTCTCCACGTCCCTGTTCCATTTCTTCTTTACTGATTGTGGTGAACTTGGAAGAGTGCGCGGGCTTCTCTAACTTTTCCGCAACCTCGGCAAACCCAACTTTTGCTAGAACTTTGGTAATCTTTATTTTAACGTAATCTCCTTTCTTCACGCCAGGCACAAAAATGACAAATCCTTTCACCCGAGCGATACCATCGCCTTTCTCGCCAACTGCATTGATACTTACTTCGTAGGTCTCTCCTTCTTTTACTGGCACTTCTATTTCATTCATGTCATCAATCCTCCTGTCGTTTGACTGTCTTTGTTTTGATTGGTCTTTGTTTTGATTGGTTTTTGCTCTCTTTTCGTTAAAATGTGAATATTATATAAAGATATGGTTTGCGCTATGGAAAATAATAAAAGAAGAAGCTCCTCTGGAAAAGAAGGTCTAAGCTTGGCGATACTAGAGATAATGGAAAGATGAGGTGGGCAGAGAAGAAAGCCAAGCGTATGCTGACACCAAGAGATTATTGCATTTGCCATGACCAAAAAACAGATCGTTGTCATCGGAGCAGGCGTGGCCGGGTTGGTCTGTGCTAATCTCCTCGCCAAAGAACGGCCGGATTACAAGGTTATTCTCGTCGAAGGTCAGGAGCACGTCGGCGGTCTGGCTCAGGCCTGGAAACACACTCCCGTTTTACGCGATGGACAAAAAGTACAGGTCGACTACGAACTGACCCACGCCATCTCGGAGATGGGTGAAAGCGGAACGTTCCACCAACTATATACTGATTTAGATGTTGATTGGGAAAGAATTGGCCGCTTCGAAGCCGCACCACAATTTGCCCAGTTTATCACCCCCGGCAAAGAACCATTGATTCTGTATAACACGCTTGAAGAAAATGTTGCCTCATTCTTAGAGAAATATCCGGAGGAGCGCAAAGGCATCAACCGATTTGTCCGCTTTATGGAAAATTTAGACCAGCAGCGGGAATTGCCCATCGGGCTGAAGCGGACGCTGGAAGAAAAAGTTGCGCCGCGGATTGCCGAGTTTCCCCAGCCTTGGAAAATCCTCAGTCAGGTTGCTTTGTTTAGTTATACCAAGCCGACATTTGTTGGCCATCGCAATGACACTTATGAACACCTTTTAGATGGATTCTTCAACAATGAAGAATTGAAAACAACTCTTTCCATGCTTTATGGATATGTGGGATTACCTCCCTCTACCTGCTCCGGCAATCTTTTTTCGTTGATGCTTCTTTCCTATTGGCGAGGCGGCGGGCCGCAGGCGCCTGCAGAACATTCTTTCCAAGCAATGCATGACGAACTGGCCCGTGTGCTCGAAGAAAAGCATGGGGGAGAGGTAAAATTAAGATCTCTGGTCACCCAGGTGATCGTTGAGGAAGGAAAGATTAAAGGCGTTGAATTTGAACTTCAACGAGGACGCAAACCAAGATCTACATTAGAGGCCGACTGTGTCATCTTTGCCGGTGACCTTCAGAAATCTTTTTTGGAATTGACTAAAGATCATCTCCCCCCAAAATATAGGACAAAAATAGAATCTTACCTCATGTCTATGTCACTGATGGCTACGCACGTTGTGACTGACCTGCCTTTGCACGAGATGAAAGCACAATTGGGCTACGCGGCCAATATTCTTGCTTCCTCGCCGGAAGCCATTGAAGAAGAAGATGAACATAATTTTCCGTATGAATTTGTGTTTTATGTAAACATTCCGACGGTACTGCGGCCGGACGCAGGATTGATTAAAGATCTGGAAGGGAAACCGATCGACGATCTTCATCTTGTAGATATTGTCATGCGTGCTAGAAATCCCAAAAAGTCCAGAGAGATGAGAGATCGTGATAAGCGCGGGGAATACGCATCTTTCAAGGATCGTCATATGGATCAGATGATCGGGATCACCGATCAACTGCTGATCCCAGAATTAGCTCAGCATGTCCTGCACCGATCGATGTACACCGGAGCGACGTACGACCGCTATGGAAATTCTTGTGAAGGCGCAGTTTATTCCATCGCGCCAACGGTAGAAGGATTTGTACCAAACAGGCCTTCACCGATTGTCCCTTTGGGAGGAGCTTTTCTTACGGGTGCAGCTATCCTCGCCGGTGGAGTTGGCGGGGCCACTTCTGGCGCGATAGAAACGGCAAGAGCCGTCCTGAGATATTTGAATAAGAAAGAATGAAACAAATACAAAAAAGACAATAATTTAAAGAAGAAAAAAAAGAAGAATTTTGGCTTTATGCTATGTCTTTCAGCCCAGCTTCGATCACTTCAAAGCCAACCTCTCCATCCGGCAGGTTTGGTGCGTCGATCAATTTGGCTACCCGCGTCCCTTTCTTTCCTTTCCGGAGGTAGATCCGGAACGTGGAAGCATGGGCAACAACATGCCCGCCGATTGCGGTGGTCGGATCACCAAAGAATTGATCTGGTCTGGCCATAACCTGGTTTGTCACGTAGACACAAAGGTTGTGGGTGGAGGCGAGCTTGGAGAGAACGTGCATGTGTCGATTGAGCTTCTGTTGACGTTCTGCCAAAGTACCTCTGCCGATGAATTCCGCCCGAAAATGGGAAGTCAAAGAATCAACAACAACGAGACGCACTTTCTTCTTTTGCTCAGAGATCAGACTTTCCACTTTTTCCGAGAGAAGCATCTGGTGATCGGAGTTATATGCTCGAGCAACCATGATCCGGCTCAACACTTCACTTGGATCCATGCCCGCACCTAATGCCAGTTGAGTGATCCTCTCGGGACGGAAAGTATTTTCGGTATCAATATAGATCGCATACGCATCGGGATCTTCTCGTAGTGTATTTACGGCGAGGATATGCCCGATCTGTGTTTTACCGCAGCCGAATTCGCCAAAGCACTCCGTGATTGCACCTGTTTCAAAACCGCCACCCATCAACGTATCAAAATTGGCTGAACCAGTAGATATTTTGGACACGAACTGCCTTTTACGCAAGACTTCTGTGCCTGTCTCAAAGCCCATCTTCATGCTGTCGCGGGCGGCATTGACCATTTTCCGGGCAACGGCTTCGGATACACCAGACGCTTCTACCAATTCTCCCAGATTGGCGACGGCGATGGCCATGAGGTCATAATATCCTGCACTTTCTAATTTTTCAGCGGTTGCTGCGCCCACACCAGGCAAGTCTGTTAACGCTAATTTTTTTTGTTCCATTTTCATCTCTAATTGTAGTTCTGCCATCATATTACATCCCTCCTTTAAATAGATCTTGCTCCTGAAGCAATAGGAACTCATAGGCCCGGTCCAGGACTAATCTTGCTTTGGGCAAGTCGTTGATGCGTAATGAGTTGTTAGAATGCCATTTTCCTTCTTTATCCGTATAATTACGCTCGATAGAGATTGTCCGGTATTCCGACTCCAGCCCGCTGGCCAATTGACCTTTATTTAGCCATATCGTCGCGGAGATTGCTCCCGCCCGAAATTTCTTTTCAGGCAGATTGCCTTCCCGCTCTTCTTTTACTCCTTTTGTTTCAATACTTGTTTTTGGTTGTAGTTTTGTTGTGTTCATTTCTGACACCTCTTGCTTTCGCATTTTATTTCAGCCGCTTCGGTTCTCAGGAAGCCGGTGAGGGCCACCCCATTATGGATGACAAAACTGATCAGCCGGGGAGTTATTTAAACCCTGCCCGCACTTGACCAGTGGGGAGTGGCTAGTTATTTTAAGAAGAAATAGGCGGAAAAAAGTGGTGTCTAGTGGGGGTTGGTGGAGGGAGTAACACCATCAGAAAAAAGTAGGGGGGTGGCTTTCAAGACAGAGCAAAAAAACCCACATTTTCCAGTATGTATTTAGTTGAGTCTGTGTGGGCAGGGTCGAGATGGCCTGCCGAGCGTTGCTATTGGACTAAAAGTTAGATTCTCGCGCATCTCTGAATAGAGTTCTCAAAAGATGCAAGAAAACAATCAAAGCAAGAGGAGGCAGGCTGACCCGCCCAGCATAGACTTAATAGGTACATTTTCCAGAAAGATTTATATAGTGCCACTATAAATGAATTAATACACATATCTAGAAACACAGCGGATTAATCGTCTGTTGATCGACGTTTTTTGATATGGAGTAAAATACAATAGAGTGAGAAATATGAACAACTTTAGACAAGGCGGCGGTTTCCGCAGCAATAATAACAGCAGCAACAACAACTTTGGCCCACGTGAAATGCATAAAGCAACATGCTCCGAATGTGGCAGCGAATGTGAAGTACCCTTCAAACCAACTGAAGGAAAACCAGTCTTTTGCCGAGACTGTTACAGAAAGAGAAAACCAGCGTATTAGTTTCTGATCATAATAGCTTTAGTATCTCATTTTTATTTTTTTTTTGTTTTTCACCCTTTACTTTTTGTTAATTCTTCCGGAATTTTAAATTCTACCCACGAAACCCTCCTCTCCCGAATCGCATCCCGCAACACCATTTCGGGACCAGACAATGTTGCTTTCCCGCTCTTTACTTCCACAAAAACAACTTCTTCGATTGCTTTGCCATCCATTCCTTTGAATACAATAAAGTCAACCGGCTTGCCGATGAAACGACATTCCGTCGGTGAAAACGGGAAATCGGGCAGAAATGGCGCTAACTGCTCAGAAAATTGGCCGCCCAACACGGCGCGTGAGCGTTTAATTGCATCTTTGCGGATGGCATCGATCTGTTCTTTCCAATACAGATCACGCAGGATTCTTCCCAGAAAATAGGCGATGACAGCAACGACAAAGAGGATAATAATCGTATCCAGATCAGCAAAGACCATCTCATGACTCTTGCTGCTCTAAGCGCAGCATTTCTTCCTCAGGCTTTGCTTTTTCGACGATCTGCACGTTGAATTCCAAGCGGTCAAACATTTCATTTCTATTAACTTTCCCCAGCAGTTTGAATTGCTCGCCGAGGAGATCGTTCTTCACGTCCTCGAATAAAGGAAGTTCTTCTTTATAAGCCCCGACCTGCACTTCATCTTTTCCCAGAAGATAGTTGGTTTGGTTTTTCCAAAATACGCCGCGGATCATCCCCGTGCCATCATCTAAGACCGCATTAAGGACATAAGCGAGATTGGCTTCTACGGCACCATGTTCCCCGCAGAGAAACGTGCCACTATTTTCCAGCGCTTTCTTGTTGCACTGAGGACAGGTATAAAAAAAACGCGGATCAAAAACTTGTACGATCGTGCCGACAATCTCGGCAGTATCACCGGTCTCTTTTAGCTCTTCGATCTTCCGGCGCTCATATCCCTTACTACTCTTGCGGACACTGCTTACGGTTTCCCCTTCTGGGTTTACATCCAATGTGCCACGAGAGCCAAGATGGATTTCCGGAGCGGCATTATTCTCCCGAACATAGACATCATTCACCCGCACAACATCATCCACGCGCAGTGAAACTGCCTGATCTACCTGCTCATTCCAGAAAACCAGACGGATCGTGCCCGTCTCATCCCCAATCAGTACAGAACATACCCGGCCAAGGCTGTCGCCTTTAGTAAATGTGCGCGGCTCGTATTTCTGAACCACTTGTCCGACGACAGAGATATTGCGCATCCCGCTATAAATCTCTTTCACTTTAAGCTTCTGAGAAGTAGCCGTAGAAATCAGCTCAATGCCTAACTCGTTGGCGATGATATGAGCGGCCCCTTCCTCGCTGATCAGCCCGGAAAGCTCGTTGATCTTTTCTTTGATCTTTTCGTCCAGTTCTATCGACGATAAAGCGCCGTTTTTGGTAATTTTTTCTTTCAACTCTGCGAGTGGTATCTTATACATGAATAATGCCCCCAATTATAAGAGAAACATAATGAAAATGATTTATAACCATTTGGATAGTGGAAAATACAGATCATTTATTGGAGATAACCATCCAACTATTTTCACTTCCCATACTTCTCTTCCCATCGCTGATATAATGGAGGGATTACTATTTCATCCGCACTCCCCCAACCCCAGATAAACGATTTGAGCAAAGGCAACACATATTCTCCCGTTCGGAGTTCAATGGTAGTATCGCACTCATACTCAGAGCTTCGGTAACGCCCCAAGACCGCAAAATCAGTGAACAGAAGTGATCCCGATAGAAGTTTATCAAGCTTAATCGGATCTTGATAAAAAGTCGAATGATCGTATTCTTTTAACTTGCCCCACTCTAATGGACGGTCACAGGAGTATATCATCTCTTCTTTATCTTTTGAAAGTACCAAATGCTTTCCATCTTCACTACCAAAAATGGCATCCAGAGGATTCTTCAAAAGATGACTTACTTTAACAGTGCGCCGGATACTCCCCGAGAATGCTTCCTCGGTGAAAAGACCGACTAATTCCCCTTGCTTCCGTTTAAGATAGTCACCGACTTTCCTCGCCGCGGCTTCTTTTTTTTCGTAACCTAATCCAAATTGTAGTACTGCCCAATCCCGGATGGGATCACCCGTAGTCTGGCCATAATTTCGCAATTGAGATTGTACTTGGAGTAATTCAGATCGAAGTGCTCTTTCTGTTTCTGCTACGGTGTCTTTAGCCTGAAGATTCTGCTGCTGGAGTTTAACCAGTTTTGCCAATAAGTTAGCCATGGAAAACTGCAAGACAACGAGCATTTAAATTGATTATGGTGGTAAAGGAGCTATAGAGAAAGTCAGTCGCCTGGCCTCAAACGGGATCACTATACCCCGTAAAATCCAACGCCAGATTATATTCTACTACTTTCCCTTCAATCTCGACATTATTCGGACTTTTCACGCAGAACGGCCAGATACGAGTTTCCTGTGGAACAACAGGAACGTCACAAGAAGTATAATGCCAGTGTTCTGGCTTCACCAATTTTAGGCATTCGGCAACTGCTTCCAACGCTTCCTCCCCTCGGCAGGTATCTACCATCTTCCGCGCTTCGGCTGCTAACTGGGCATATTCGTCAAAAGAATAGTGCAGGTTTACGTTAAAGCTATAATCATAGGTGTATTGTCGTAGATAGTGATCAGTACTCTTCAACGTCTTCATCCCCCCAGAAGACATAATCCGTTGGCCCGCAATGGCTAATGGAGAAAAACCTCTCCCCTCGGGATTGGGGAATAATTGAAAGAATAATGTTTTCAGATTTTCTTTCTCATCGGGCAGACACCATTTATCAACGATATTCCAGCGATTGACACCCTTTTCCATGCCGCAGGACGATTGTTCCAGAAAACCGCCACGGCCGGCTAATTCTGAAACCACTTTCCAACCCGTTTCCCGCGCGGAGAGATCCAAGTCTAACAGATCTAATTCCGATTTGTAAAGGAAGCTATTAATCATTTCCAGCTGCCAGGAGCCGAGGGGAGCCTGAACGGGGAGGTCAGAGGTATTGCTATAATAGAGAAATAACCCTATCGCGGCAATGATGCCAAAGAGTATCCAATGCAATACCACCGCGCCTTTCTTATTCATTTTTGCTGTCCTTCGACGAGAAGAGTAACCTCGCCTTCTTTCCTTGCCGCTTTGAGAGGCAAAGTTGTACTATGCTTTTCTATTTCGGCTCTGACTCCTAATAGAGCAGAAGCATCTCCCCCTTGTTCCAGAGCCTCCTGCTCCACGATGATTTTATGACCATTCTGCAAGACCGCAGTCATCTCTCCCAACGATCTTTCGTTGCGGTCATCAATACTTTTAACCAGTGCGGCATTGATAAATAAGAGCGCAAAAAAAGCGACCATCACGGTAAATAAAACGTCGAATAGATCGTCCATCATCGCTTTCTTGGAAATTATTTTCATGTTTTGACCTTTGTTAGCAACTTTAACTACCTTTCATCGTAGGGATAGATGAAATGCTTTCTTGTACTTCAATGAGGAGATCATCCCTGATGAATTTTTCCCCATCCCAGATTAAGACGGCGTATCCCAATGGACTATAATAAACTACATTAAAAAAGTTATTTGTGGCCAGAGACATATCCCGACCGTGGAGTGTTAATTTAAAGTTGAACGTGTTATAACCTTTCTCCGGATCAGTCAAATAGCACAGATTCATCCTCTCTTTGGTAAATTTACTGAGGTCAATCGTGTAAGGGAAGGTCCTGCCCGTGGCATCCTGATAGGCAAAACAATCAGGATTGGTCACAAACCGCAGGGTGATGAATCCAGTTTTTAGTTCTCCCGGTACAGCGGTCAGCTTCCCTTGATATCCAACGATGAAGATTACAAACGCAATCATCAGCACGCCAATGATAAAGCTGGCGATCATCCAATAGATTGTTTTTCTCCCGACTTCAAACACATCATTGTCGCTCATGGTTTAGGACACTCCACAATAACAATTGTTTTCCCTTCTTTCTGCAGGCAGACGCTTGCTTTCTGCTTGACAAATTTTGTGGCAGTATAGCCTTGCGGCAAAATGAACGGCCTGGACACGGGATCACGATCTTTGGTTTGATCGCCTTCATAAATAGTCACTTTTTGGGAGGTCAGAACGAGAGAATACAATGACATATTACGGGGATATTCCACCAGCGCGTCTCCGGGCAGGGCAACCAGCGTATTGACCATCATTGCCAGGTCTTCAGCAGCAGTGATCTTGTTGATTGTTTCTGGTTTTCCCAGCCGTGTGGCAACAGTGAGGGCAATGCCTACGACCACGATCACGACAATCACTTCAAAAAGCATCAGGATGATGCTGGCTGCTTTTTTGTTCATGCGAGATCACTATTGGATACTGGAACCTGAAATGGAAATGTAATTTCTTCCATCATCCCTTTTTTCTTTGCGCACAAGATTGACCGGAACTCTTCGGGAAGTGGCAGCACCGGTGATTTCAATCACATTATCCCCTTCTGTGGAAATCACTTTCTGGTTATAGTCAAATATCTTGCGATAGTCGATTTTTTGAGTACGGATCACCAAGAATGGTTCAATGATGAATTTTTCTGAAACCGGAAGGATAAGTGCTTCGTCACAGCGTACCGTCCAAGTATCATCAATCATTGCCAGTTTTTTACAGAGAACAAGACAATCTTTCCCTGCGCATTGCGAGGGGTACTGATATACTCTTTTTTGAGATTCATCAATCGGCTCTACGGGCACAGGACTAACCGATGTTCCAATAGGGGTTCTTCTCACTAAAACGAGTAGATTAAGATTTGTATCTTTAGTAAATTTTGCGACATAGCTTTCCTCATCCAAAATCATCAGGAATCCAGAAAGATCTTTGTCACTCTGCGCAAATTCCCGTAATTCTTTATCCAGCTTGTAGAAGTTCTGTTTCGCCTGCTGGTCCACGCCCAAGACTTTGGCGATGATCGCCGTCGCCCCGCCAAAGATGAGGATGGCTAAGACTACGGTGACCAGAAAATTGACCATTATCGCTTTCTTGTTCATGGTTATTCTTTCTTGTTCAGGATTGTTACACACAGACGGGCGGATCTGCACATTTCTTATCCGTAGGACACGCCGTCACACCAGAAGGGAAATCTTCTCCGATAGCCGGATCACATTTACATTTGTCAAACAAATCGGCGACACCGTCTTTATCGCAATCGGCCAAGCCACCAATCTTTTTATCAACATCTTCAAAGGCTCTTCCACCACTTCCCTTAAACCAGATGATCACGATAATGACGATGACAATAGCTAAGATTGCCGCCATGATAATCCACCACATCTCTGATGCCCCTTTTTTTGTTTTCATTTTCTTAACCTCCTGCTAAGTCTCCCACATAAGAACAATGGTCTTCTCCTTCAAAGAACGCTGTTCTCAGATCCGGATCGCTGATGTCTACCAAGTAAATGCCGTCGATGTTTGTTTGTATTGTTATTATCAATTTAATTCCTTCAACCAAAGTCTTACCAGCAACAGCAGCGCCTGCGATCGCACCAAGAATGTTGCCAGTAAAAACACTGCCAACAGCAAAGGTTCCCGCAGCAACACCAAGCAACGCACCTGTTGCTCCCAAATCAGTATGCTTTGCTTTATACATCACAGCGTAGGCACGTCCCGGCTGGATTCCCTGATCAGTCAAAAACCCATAGACATAACCCGGACCATTACCGGACTGAATATATTGATGATATGATTCTATCTGTTTGGGTGTTCCTTTGGGGCTATCCGGCGGGGTGTAAGAACGATAAGGAGTATTCAGCAAATACGTCTGAAAATCCGCTGGTTTTACCAAATCATTTTCTTTGAACTTCGTACTCGGATCAACCAAAATAGTATAGCAGATAAAACAGCTCGCATCACCGCCAAAAGAACTGATTGTATCAAAGATGTTCTTCTTAAATCGTCCCTCGCCAAACATCTGCCAGCACGTCGCCATCGAATCGGCGATCGCTTTCTGGACTTTTGCCTGGTCGCCAGACACTTTTTTATCTATCGTCTGGCAGAGCGGAGGAAATAATTTTATCTCTTCCACATCAGCTACAGAAAGCGTTGTTGCAGCCCGAAACTGGACGCTATCTTTACACAACGTCACTTTCTGATTTTCTTCGCTTTCTTTATTGAATTTCACGATTGTTCCAGCTAAGAGGAAGAAGCTGACTAAAGTAACCACTAAGACAACGATGACACCAGCGGCGATTGCTTTTTTGGACATCATATTAAATTTATAACCTCAGATTCCGAACACTTTTGCTTCTGATATTCCACATCCTCACAGATGGGATCTGCGCAATCGATGAGCTTGTTAGCAGAACCGTCTTCTTTAATCCCTCCCTGATAAGAACCATCCTCCTCAAAATCGATATCGACCAATATCATCTCGTTATCAAGACTATCAAAACAGCTCTTCTTGAGAATTTGGCCACCATTTTTATCTTGGATGCAAGCAAGATTAGTCAAGCAGCTGGAATCATCACAGTCAATACGACTATTATCATCATTATCTTTCAGATCGGCACAGCTATTAATACCAAACTGACTAAATCCCGCTTCTGTCTTAAAACGATCATCGACGGCAGCCGGAATAGAAGCTACATCCACTAAACCAAAGATATTCCAGACCCCATTATTGCCACAGGTTAATTCCGGATCAGCAGTATTGAACAGGAAAATGTGAAGATTTTGATTCACGATCTCCACAGATAGGTCACCACTCTCACTCGCATCTTGGGTTGTATACCAATTGATTTGATTTAATTTATTTTGAACATTCCCATGTCCAATCTTGGTGCCGGGCTTAACTTCAATCCAGCCACAACTACTATCGTCATTGTCCATAGTTACCCCGATGACGCAATTAGGTCTGTTAACGGTATTGGATTGGTATGTATTTTTACAGGATTCCCGAAAAGTACAACGACCACCAACCGGACAACGACCGGAAATGATCCCCTTACCTGAGCTCCCATGGATAGTTGCTTCAATAAAACCATAACCTTTGTTCTGACTGCACTCCAATAATTTGCCTCGACCATAGAGATATGGGATGGAATCAGTTTCGCTGGGATCATCTTCTAAACAATCATTCTGCAAACCGCCTATCTTTCCCCCACAGCTTAACCCCGTCGTCGAAGGGAAAAAACAGATCTTACCGTCTCCCGGCGTAAATAACCAACCGCCATCTTGAAAACCACTATCAATGGTGCGACCACCAGTAGAAATATGATTGCCTCTATCATAGGCCAGAGTAAAATCATTTATCGAGAAAGTAAAATATTTCTTCACTTCTGGTTTCTCGTTGAGGAAGGTATCATAAAAATTTTTTGCTATTACTTCATCGCCATTTTTTCCCGCGATCACACATGGCCTGATCCCCGGCAGTTCCAATTCTCCTTTTCCCTCCTCTATTTCCACGATCTGCACTCCTTCCGCACCCCCCTTCACGATCACTTTCGTTGCGTCCTTCGCCGCATCATAGCTAAAAGTGATCGACGTGCCTTTCTCTCCCAACGGTGGCAGTCCTCCATAATTCGCAAAACAATTCTTGACAGAACTTTTTTTCATCTCGTTCATCGTCTTCAGCAAATTCTGGATGCGGACTCGATGATCATCAGCGATCGTCGGCTTTGCCCCCAATTCTTCTTCCGCACCAAATTTAACATACTCTTTAATTCCAGACACTTTTTCTTTCAGTTCCGGAAAAGAACCACCGAACAGCCAAATGACCATCAGCACTAAAAAAATCAGCGGGATCAGGTACGAGATAACTTTTTTGATATCGACCATCAGGACAGCCCCGTTGCTTTCTCCAATAAGCCGCCCAACTCTTTATTTAATCCACCATACCAGGCGATGAGGAATACCAATAGAATTAGCGCGAGAATCAATAAGACCAACTGCCACATCTCCATCCCTTTCTTACCAGGGATAAACAGCCCCAATTTCATGGCAGTAACCTTCCTTTCAATTTTAAAACGTAAAAGATAAACACCAATCCGAGCAAGACGGCGAGAATCAGAATAACGAGCATCTGCGGACTAGTCCAATCTGTTTCACCTTGCCTTGATTCTATCTGAAACTTTCCCCGAAGCAAGCAAGGGCACTGATAAGATAACGGTTTCATGTGCAATAGCGTTTAGCATGGGCATACGCACCTACCGGAGAACATTTTCCCCCTACGCCGCAAGCATTATCATCAGTACATTCTGTGGGGATCCCAATACAACATTTTTGTACTGAAACTTTACAGCTGAACGATGTGGAGAGAAGCGTTCTGCCCGGGCATTCCTGGCTGCTGTCTTGAGTACAAATCCCCCCTTTCCCTTCACATTCTGTCAACCCCCCTTCCAACCCGCGGGTTTTCCCAATGAAGAGAACCATCAGAATAATCAAGACGACAAGCGCGATCACTGCCCCAATGATAATCCACCACATTTCTGTTGAGCCTTTGCGCATAGACAACACACTCCAACTGCTTATTTCCAGGAACAGGTACCAACTGCACACGCCGTCTTATCGTCGATGGCCTTACAGGTGCTGATTCTTGATTTAAATTTGGATCGCGCAGCTTCCTCAGCAGCGGCATCACCATCGGCGGCGGCGAATTCCGACGTGAATGAATTTTGATCACTGACCGAAGGATGACAATCACCAAAACCCAATTTCAACAAGTTGAGTTCTGGATCTGCCGCTTTCTGCGCTCCTACATCAACCTGCCCCGTTCTGGTCACGAAGAGAACAACCAATACCACCAGTACAATCAACGCCAATAACGCCACAATAATTGCATTTAACGATAATCCTTGCCCTTTTTTATGAAGATTCATAATTAACACCTCTTTGCCTGAATTATAGAGAATAATAACCAACAAACCTATATAAATCTTACGCTGACTTGTACGTATTAAGTTAAGTCTGTGCGGGCTTGGTCAAGATGGTCTGCCGAGCGTTGCGATTGGACAGAAAAATAATGCTCTCGCTCATCTTTAAGAATAACCCTTCAGTTCAACTGATCTCTGCTTCTGGGCGAGACGAGGCAGGCCGACCTGCCCATGCACAGACTTAATAGGTACGCTGACTTTAATCACAGATCAGCAGCCGGCTCTCGATCACGCCAACACCGGCATTCAATGGGAAATCACCAGACGTATCAACATTCTTCCTTCCTTGGCAGCCACCGTTTTTGCCGGTAAGAAAAAGAAGCGGAGGATCGGGATTCTGGATAATAAAAGAAACGAATTCATAACGACGCTTAAACGTATCCAGGCTCCCTCCAAATAATATGGGAAAGAGGTTTTCCTGCAAATAAGCACAACTATATTTTCCTTGGCAGAGAAAGCCAAAACCACCTTCAGGATTATCGGCGCAGTCTTTCAAAAGGTCATTCACCGAAAGTACTTCCAGTGGGCCGTCCAGCTCACAGTTCTGCACCGTCGTTTTACTGATTGCCGTAAGCGTGCTTACGGCCAGCTGTTTCCGGGCAAAAAATTGATCATCGGAGTTGTCGCGTAAGGCAAACTGCGCCAGGAACAAGAAAGCAATTGTCACCAGGAGAACGATGACCACCAGCCCGATCATCTCCATCTGCCCTTTCCGATTCCTGCCTCCAGAAACAGAGATCATGAATAGACCTCCATTGCCACATAGCCAAAATAGATGCTTGGCTCTGTGCCCCCAAAGACGCTGGTGTCCTCTAGTGCCGTACTAAAATAGGTTATTTTCTTCGAAGAGTAATCAATTTTTGGCTTATTATAGACAACCCAAGAACGAGTCGGATCAGGATAGACCTCTTGGATGGTGATCTTGGCAAAAGAGAACAGATGAAAATAGTACTCATCCAAAGCATCCCCCAAAAGCATATCTTTAAATGCGTTTAGCTTCAGCAGATCAAGACAATACGAAAATGGAGGAAGTTCACCTTGCGTACATTGTACTTCCGGCAGAAAGATGAACCTTGTCGTACTGTCAACGGCACGCCGTTCGAGGTTCTCGGCCAACTGCTCTTTCGCTGAAACATCAGCATATTTGTAATAGAAGACCAAACCAAAAAAAAGCAGGACAAAGAAAATAAAGAGGACGGCGATCGTTTCCGTGATGTGGATCTGGCCTTGTTTTGTTTTTTTAATGATCATTTGGGTTCACTTCTTAGTATAATGGCGGACAGTTCGCGCTGAACAGCTGCTGATTGAGGCTCCGGATCTCTCCGGATTTCTGCACGAGGCTTACACAATTTTCAGGATAGAAATCAGAACATAATGTTGAATCGCCCTGATGAGCAAGGAGTAGCCAGGGCAGTCCGCTAAACAGCACCGGGCAATTTCCATCCTGCGCCCCGGGGGAGTTTTCCAAGGCAAGCCCTTTTTTCTCATAAACATCAGACACATACTTGAGACGCTGAAATGCTTTCTGCATCCCGCACTCAAACATGTCTTTATGGTCAGAAAAGACAGCAGCGTAATGCACAGCATCGAGATCCCCGCCTAACGAAAACAGAATGGTAGTCCCTTCACTCTGCCAGGCAGTTCCTTTCTTCACGAAAAAAGTGGCTGCCCCGCCGCTAAAAGTGACGGCACTTACCTGCCGATTTTCCAGCTTTTGCAACCCTGCCGGAACAATTCCTCCGGGCTGGACAGCAAGACCAGTGTAATCAATAATCCGAAATGATTGCTTACCCTTTTGTGGTGAAAATGAAGCGAGATCAGCAGTTTTCGTTACAGAGAGAACAAACTTTGCCTGTTCACTGGACTTTGATTCTTTCAGAAATTCCTGAACACGCGCATCATTACCAACTAAAATGTATTGGATTGTGGGTGAGGTGATATAGAGGAAATCAGTAACTTTATACGGCAAAAAATAGGGCAGGCTCCATAACAATAATTCTTTGCTGTTGATCTCTGCGGGTGCAAAGATGGGGATAATTGGATCAGTAACTGGTGAACCCTTGCTTTTAATGCCGTATTCCGTTTGCGCGTTTCGACATTCGAAATAAAGTGTCTCATCGGCAAGACCACTCGTCTCGACGACTACTTTGGTGGATTCAGCGGCAGCAGCAGCGGTGGCAATCGAGCTGAGGATCTGGTTGACATCGGTTCCAAGTTGTTGCGTAGCAACATCTTTCTGCTTGACCACAACCCCAACAAAAAAAAGCAGGATGACCCCCCCGGCGATGAGTACATAAATCCAGTTGAAAGGAAGATCAAGCTGACCTCTTTGAGAAAAAATGCGGACCATGGTCTACGGCTGAGGGAGAGCTATTCCAGTTCGATCTCCTTTTCCCTCCAAACGTATCGTAAATGTTCCCTGGCTGATCGGCAGACAGAGAAAACCTTCCTCTCCAGGGTGAGCAGGAGAAAGATCAATCGTGAAAACCTTGATCTGCTGTGCAGCTGCCGGCGTAAGAAATACATTTTCTGCCGCCAGATCATAGTTAGGGGTATCCATCGTTTTCCAGAAATTGCATGCCGCAGCATCATAAGC
>Ga0209542_10005163_pt1 | contig 26356 bp, 20 predicted proteins | sample RifCSPhighO2_01_FD_184028 | JGI IMG/M metagenome (GOLD analysis project Ga0209542, IMG submission 184028) | Soil microbial communities from Rifle, Colorado - Rifle CSP2_plank highO2_0.1 (SPAdes) (version 2) | ecosystem: Environmental > Terrestrial > Deep subsurface > Rock core/Sediment ...
AAATTCCACTAGCAGACAGGTTTGTGACATATAATTGCTATTTTACAAACGAAGATAAAAAGCGGATTTATTCGCAACACTTTAACAACTTAACAAAAAGTGAAAACTCTTATGAAATTGCTAGGAATAAATTCGAGGAATCTAAAGTAAGTGATCCTCGGGATAAGGCACTTTACTCCGATTTAATTAATTATCTACCGAATGATTTATTAGCAAAGGTTGACATCGCCTCAATGGCAGTCTCGCTTGAAGCACGGTCGCCTTTTCTAGACCGTAACATGATTGATCTTGCCTGTAAAATTCCTTTCAATTTGAAACTCAAAGGAGGCACTCACAAATACATATTAAAAAAAGCACTTGAACCTATAGTCCCGAAAGAAAATCTTTATAGACAAAAGCTAGGTTTTAGCATTCCTCTTGATAAATGGTTTACAGGAAAACTTAATAAATATTGTGAATCTATCCTCTTGGACAAAAACGCCAAGACAAAAAACTTATTTGATCAAAACGAAATCAAAAGGATGCTAAAAACTCATACTGAAAAAGTGGATTTTGGGTCCAAACTGTGGTCTCTACTTACCCTTGAGCTGTGGTTTAGAAGTTTTTTTTGATTAATATCCGCTTTTACCTTTAACAAGACGTCTTTTAACCTTTCGAAGTGGTGTTTCCAAAAATGCCCGCCAAAAGTATTTCTTGTCCATTCTTCCCCATGGTAAAGGAACCACCGCGGGTCGGGGTTTGAAAAAAACTTCTGGATAGTAAAAATCCAAAGCAAACGGAATTCCCAATTCATACTTAACTTTTATATCTCTTTTCATCACTTTTAAGTCTTCTTCTTGATTTCTTGAGCGAATCATGTGAGTAAAGTGCATATATAATTTTTCATCAATAAATAACCTTTTTCTTTTATCACGTTCCTGAATTAATATGTTTTGTTCATCAAATATTCCTTGCTGGCCGTGCGGCCTACCGAAATGAAGTCCTGGAATACTTCTTTTCATTGCACGGATTGTTAAATGTCCAATTTTATTATCAATTCTATACTTTCCAGCCTTTTCCTCTTGAAAATGATAAATATCGCCAACCACATTGAAAAATCTATGTGCTATTGTCTCCAAGGAATCTCCATTGGAACGAATAGTTTCCATAATTTTTCTGATTGAATCATCCCACCAGACTTCATCCCCGTCTAAAAGAATTGTCCAATCTGATTTTGTTCGATCTAACATTCTTTGCCGAATTTGTGTAAAGCTTTCTTTATCGACTTCGCCGACCTCCTGAAAATCTATTTTGTCTCGATATGTTTCTTTAAGCTCCTGAATTATTTTTACTGTATTATCAGTACTTCCTGTATCCCAAAGTAAAACCCTGTCAACATAATCAATTACACTTGTCACTGCAAACCACAAGTAGCGCTCTTCGTTTCTTACTAAAGTATGCGCCCAAATTTTCATAATAGTTTCAAGGATGCCACGAATTTTAATTCGTGGAGGAATTGACAATGCAAAGCATTGGTTATTCACCTAATATATCATCCTCACTCGGGTGTGAAACTGCAGATTCCTAATCTGCAGAGGATGTTATTGTATTTGCACTATAGTAAAAGCATCTTTTCCATCAGGATATTTGATTTTTCTCAAAAGCTCAACCTTTGGATCACCTTTATATTCGCTTTCAGGAAGAAGTTCTTTTGCAAAGACTAATATTACACCCTTGTCCCCTCTTTCTTTCGGCCAATCGATTTTTCGAAACTCCAAATTTCCTATTTTATTTGGGCGGATCTCAGATGGATCTTTATAGTAGTAATCCAATGAACCAAGTTTGGCGATTTCATCATGATATGTTGTTGGATGTACCTTGCCGAAAAATAGAAATTGAATATAGCCTTCTGTAAAAGGATCATCTACAATGACTTTTCCCTTTCCCGGTAGCTGATTTATGTAAGCAACCAACTCTTTATATCCATAATCCCAATTAGCCGCCCTCGTAACTTGCGAAAGTATGGAGTAGTTATACCAAAAAAAATATAGATTAAGTACCACACCCAAAGTTAGGCCGGCAAGGTAAATATATTTCCACCTAATATTTAGCTTTTTGTACACAATATATATTCCTCTTCCAATAATAATTGTAAGGGGCATATAGGTAAGTAGCGACCGGTAAGTATGAAAGGGGTCGGCAGTTATGGATGCGGGGAGCGGACCTAGGAATAACCAGACCAGAATAAGTTTCTCGGGTAATTTAGGCTTTTTTATTATTGTTGCAAATCCTGCGATAAGAAAAGACAGCAAGAAACCATAAAAGACACTGTTATTTTCAATAGATCTTTGCTTATCGAAGTCACCTTCAAAAAATATGTTCTTTGGAGAATAATATGAAGCATACAAAGATAATAATTGTTTACCTCTTAAGTATATCTTGTTGTTTACAAAAAAGTTTTCACCATATCCTTCAATCCAGCCTGGAGGTGCTTCGTCTTTGCTAAAGAAACTTACTCCAAAGGCACGGTGATATCCTCCGGCTTTAAAGGAAAGAAAAATAAGTGGGATCAATAAAACCACAATCAATAAAGCCGGAAAAATAAGTTTTTGTTTAACTTTCCACAAGTCTTTTCCAACCAATGAAAGCGTGAGCAAGGCGAAAAGTGGAACCACTAATCGTTCAGACTGATAAGAATACATTGACAGAGAAAAAAGAAGAGTCGAAACAAAAAAACTTTTTCTTGACTTATCATTTAAAAAGTTTAGCCAAAAATAAAACCCTGAGGTAAAAAGCGTGAGAGCCAGATTTCCTTCAAAAGCTCCACGGCTATAAAAAATGTGCCATGGTGAAACTGCTAAGACCAAAAGCGCAAAAATCCCTGTTTTTTTATCCCAAATTTTCTTTCCGATCAGGTAAACGAAGAATAAAGATGCTATTCCGGATAAACTCGACAGAAGTCTCGATGAAAATTCACTTAGACCAAAAAATCCAACCAGTGGAGCCGTAATGTAAACATAGAGGGGAAGAAAAAATACTTCGAAAGATCTAAATACAAGTGGTAAAGTAGCACCAAATTCATCCTTACCAGACGTCCAAATTGAAAAGGCGTTATATCCCAAAGCCGCTTCGTCACGAAAAAATCCCCGAGGTAAACTCCCCAGGTTCCACAATCGCAAAATTATTCCTAATCCAAATAGAACTACTATAATAATATTTGTTTTGTTAATTTTCTGCATATCTGTATACAAAAACTTTTTGTCTTAGACGTTCATCACTTATCTCATACAAAGGGGTTAGTTTTTCCGGAAAACCATCTTCTTTTGTATAAAGTGTTTCGGATGGCGAAGGCTCGTATGGCAAGACATCAACAAATAAAGCGTTGCTATCTTGCTCGTTCCAGACATTATATTCCTTAAATTCAAAGCCTTCTAAATCCTGATCCTTTAAATAGAATTGAAAAAATATCTTTGGGTTTAGTAATCTTTCATTTACTAAAACTTTCTCGTTTTCTTCGCGTAAAAGACTAACTTTACCTGCAATTTCTTCATAGACAGCCCTTCTTGGAGAAAAAGTTGACTCTGTTAAGCCGGAGAAGTATAAGGAATTAAAATTCAAAAACTCATAAAATAGGAGTATCAAAAGAATATAAAAAACAGTTTGCCTTTTTTTTGCTTCCCATAAATAATTTAAACCATATCCGGCAATGATAACGAAAATAAAAACCAAAGGAAGAGACTCCGATGGGCCGCGAAATTCGAAAAGTGTAAGGAGTGTTAACAGAAAAATAAATACTGCTCCCAAAAGCAGTCTTAAATTATTTTTCAACTTAGTTATTCCAATTATTATCAAGGGAATAAAAGAAACAAACAATTTTGTTGTCTCTTCGACTCCCCACCTTTGTCTCGGGTGACCGTTAAAAAAATATACTCCGAAATCAAGATGTTCATAGAAACTTGCGAGATTCTCTCTATAAGACTCAACTAGTTTATTTGAATAAATCGTAGTTAATTTTAAGGGAATTGCATTAACTGCAATTCGCCTCTCTGCGTCAACCTTTTCACTTACTTTAGAGAAATCAATTAATATTGCTGAAATAAACAACAATATTGAGAGTGCTACGAAAAATTTAGGCAAAAATTTCAAAAGTGATTTTAGTTGGTCCGAAAGAATGAATCCAAAAAAAAGAGTTGTAAAGATAATCAAAATTACAACTGAAAATATTCTACTTTCTTGAATGTGCCAAGGAGTAATTGAAAGTAAAAATGCCGATGCATAGGAAAGTCTTAAATTTTCAGATAGTTTGTTTACTAAAAAATAAAGTAAAAAGATACTTAAGGTTCCGAGTATTGCAGATGCTAATCGTATTAAAATGGGATTAAGAACCCAACCTCCTAAATAAGGAGCCAGCGACAAACCAATTGTTGCTTCTTCTAGGCTTAAACCTTTTGGGATAGTTCCGAGCTCATAAAAACGTGTGGTTAAAGTAACAACTGCCAGAAGTATTAATGGAAGGTACTTACTTAAAGTTGAAGTCTTCATTTTAAGCGTATGAGCTTCTAATCCTTCTTAATACCCAAATTAGCGGAACTAAGAAGTTTACTAATTGTCCAATAAGAACAGTGCAAGCGGTCCCTAAAACACCATAAAATGACGTTAAGTACCAACCCAAAATACCAATTGTTAAAAGATGTACGATCGACAACCAGAAAAAAATCGAGGGTTTGGAAAAATAATAAAAAATTGCCATATGTACCGGAACTGAGATCAGAAATATAAGCATCGAAATTAGAAGTATAATAAAAATCATTCCCAACCCTGTGTATTCAATTCCGAATAAATGGGGTAGCAACCAAATTGCAATCGGTGATAGCAAAAGGCCCAGTACGGCAAGTAGAATTACCATCATTTGAGTCTTTTTAAGGTAATTAACAAGCTTTTCTAAAGAATCCAAACTTGCCATTTTTGGAGCTATTACAGTACCCATCGCGGCAACAATCATTGGTACAATTCTCACCATCTGATTCGACGCAGAATACAAACCTAAATCGACAGGATCAAGAAGCCTTGCTGATATAAACGTGTCTAATCTGGAACTAATTGCAGCTAGAATTGTAAAAGCTGCAACCCACTTATTGTATTTAAAAAATTCTTTAGCAACGCTGAATTCGTTTTTGGCATTAAAAAAGCTTCGTGAAATTAATGTCAATCCAATAATAAAACCAACGAAAGGCATTGCAATGTACACCCAAAGCGTATTTTCTAAAGTTAAAAAACCAGTCAATACGAAAGCGACCACAAGAATAACCCTTAGTGCATTTATTCCGACTTGGATACTGCTCCATGCCCAAAATCGCTGTGACGCCTGCAAGGTACGATTAATAAATGAAAATATGGACAACGCGCCAATACCAATAATGGCAATCTTTAGAGGATTTTCCAGTTCAGGAAGAACAAATACTTTTTGAGAAATAAATTTTGCTGAAAGTAAGCCAACAACAAGAACAACTATGTACATTACGAATTTAACTTCAAAGGCAAGCTTCAAAAATTTATCAGCTTTTTCCTTTTCGCTCTTTAAGTAGCGGGACACAAAGTTTACCAAACCTGTATCAGTTCCCAGATCTCCAATATCTGTGATAAGGGTCTGAGTAACAATTGCTACACTGAAGAGGCCGAAACCAGATGGTCCCAAAAATCGCGCGGTCATAATATAAAATACTGCACCGAGGGCCCCAGTTAGAACAGTACCGATTAGAGTAATTGTTGAATGTCTGAAGGTTGACGACGATGCTACATCATCAAAATACGAGTAGAAAGGAATTCTACTGATAATATTTTTCATTCTCTTAAAATTATATCCTACTTCTTTTTTGTACAGTAATCGTTCCGAAACTCTTCTCTTCTTCTACTTCGGTGAATATATTCTCTTCATTTATAAATTCGAGAATATAACGTTCGGGTATTCCGACCGTTGGTTCGATTATCGCGAATTGGGTATCAGGTAGTCGGGATCTTTCCGAAAAATATGGTAAATTTCCGGGAAAACCTTCAGCAGGTTTTTCTGACCAGATAGGAAGGTACCCATATTTTTGTTTACCATACCATTCAAAAAGATAGCTCCATGTTGTCGCAATATCTAAAGGAACACTTAAACTTCTAACTGCGAATGGTTTGCCGTCTGCGCTTAGATAAATGTAATCCAGCGCAGCTTTTTCCTGTGAAATCAACATACCGGGTTGTATCACAATATCTCTATTCGGTCCGGATATATTTTGTTTCATAATAAGAGTAAGGTTATTTACAATCACCCCAAAATAAAGAATGGTCCCAATAAGTGGGAGATTATGCTCCTTTCTGGAAACCAAAAAGGCTAAAAATAAAAAGAGACTAACTGTAGCAGCAGCACTATAATAATAATTTGCCGTACCGCTTAAAAGATAAGGCATTACCCCACCTAGAAACCAAAAAATTAAAAACAATATTTGTCTCTTATACTGTGTCTTAACTATAAAAAAAACGGTTATAATTACTAAAATTGCGATTAGAAATAGGGTGTAACTATAGTTCGCCAGTAGTGAGTCATGCATAAACCTCTCGAGGGCAAATAAAGCTTCTTTAAGTCTTACAGTCGTTACTTTAGAACTCGAAAAAAAGTAACTTATCATTCTGAAACCAAATTTAAATTCCGAGATGATATAAGTTGAAGTAGTCAATAGAAATACGCCTAAGGAAATGAAAATGTCTTTCACACGCAAATTATGTATTTCTTTCCTAATAATTAAAAGTATTAATAACATAACAGGAATTAGAAATATGTAAACGAAATGAAATTGTATGGCTAATCCCAAACCTAAACTTGTAAGAATTATGCCTTTAGCCTTTTTTTCAAAAAGAAATAGTGTTAATCCCAGATAAAAAAGCAAAACCGGTAACACAGCTAAAGGTTGATGGCTCATAAAAAGAGCATATTGGGATTGCTCATATGAGACTGCATATAATAACGACCCCAAGACACCAATCCTTTTGTCAAAAAGTTTTGACCCTATTAGAAATACAAGAAATACTCCAAAGGCATTGTAAACACGGAAAAATGCAGACAAAATCTCGGGGTTGGGTCCAAATACTAAATAAATGAATGAATAAAGATATAACGAAAGTGGACCAGGAAAGAGTATAGGACTTGCTGCTGATGGCGGACCTATAATCCGTATATCCCCTTTTAAAATATCCAGCGCGAAGAACGAATCTCTTGCTTGATCATAGGCAAAATATACATTTTGGGGAAAATAAGCGAAGCGAACAATTAGTGCAATTACAAATATCAGAAAAAGAATATATTTCATTTTTTAACAAAGATGTTTGATATATACAATCCAGACTTTGCAATAAAGTAAAAAAATAGATCCTTCAGAATTTCAAGGCCGTATTTCACACCCCTTCTAAAATTAATTGACGATGCATCGGGAAAGTATCTGACCGGGACTTGTATTTCGCCGATTCTGAAACCTGAGTAAATGCTTGAAATGAGAATGTCCTGGTCAAATACAAAATCATCGGAAAATTTATGAAAGGGAAGGGTTTTTAAAACACTTTTGTGAAATGCCCTGAAACCTGTATGATACTCGGAAAGATTTTGGCTCAAGACAATATTCTCCAGGATCGTGAGAAATCTGTTGGATATATATTTGTAAAGCGGCATACCACCGGCCAAAGCCTCATTTCTACCTCTTATCCTTGACCCCAAAACTATATCAAGTCTCTTTTGTATGATAGGCCTTAATATTTCTTCCGTCAGGGAGCTGTCGTACTGGTAATCAGGATGAATCATGACAACAATATCGGCTCCTTCATTTAAGGCAAGAGTGTAGCAAGTTTTTTGATTTCCACCGTATCCTCTATTTTGGGGGTGAACAAAAGTTTTCAGTCCAAGTCTTTTAGCTAGTTTTACAGTTCTGTCATGGCTCCCATCGTCAACTAAAATTATCTTGTCAACTACTCCTTTCGGGATATCATCAAGTGTTTTTTTTAAAGTTTTCTCTGCGTTATATGCAGGCATTACTACAACAATTTTTTGCTTAACGGATTTTTTTCTCACTCTCCAAATTATAAAGCTTTGGCTTTTTTATTTCTTGAGAAGATTAAATAACCCATGATTACAAATAGCGTTATGCTACTTATAGCCAAACCTGGATAAACATATTTTTGAGGCGAGAAATAAATATCATACTCACCGTCTTTTTCTACATAAAAACCATTTATCAAACTATATAAGGGGTATGAGCCTGATTTTTCACCAGTTGCAGAATTGGTGATTTCCCACAACGGATCATAAGTTTCCGAAAAGGCTAAAGTAACTGGTTTTGTTACACCCTCTACCTTAATTTTATAGTGCGTCGGATTTACTCCTTGATAAACTACTTTGACCTCGTGTTCTGTTTTAAATAATTTATCTTTCTGTATCTCATCCAACTCATCCCAATCATATATTTTGTATCTATGAATTAATTCATAGATACGCGTCAGTTCATCCTCTGTTAAAACGGCAAGAGAGTTGATAACATTAATGTCTCCTTGAGTTTTAATTATTAATGCTTTATTGTTTTCAACTAACTTTCCAATCTCATACCAAACAAAGTCAGCCTTATCGTATTCAAAAACCTGATCAGGAATTCCTTGATAACCTGTCAATTTTATTTCAACTTTTTCAGGTTCTTCAATTTTTGTATCAACCTCGCCAATTTTTTGTTTGCCTTGGAAAAATTCGACTTTTCCCCCCCTAATACTTTCCATAACTCTTGCCAACAATATATTTCCATTTTCTAACTTCTTATTTCTTACATCTAACTTCCTGTTACCTTCCGCAATCGCCCATCCGCCTCCGAAATCAAAATCCTGATTATCAATACCATATTTTTCTTGTAAAAAATTGCGCCACCAAATTAGATCGGCGGCTTCTCTCTTCCACCAGCCTCCGCTAAAGCTTCGGCTGGCAGGCCAGCCAACTCTTTCTGAGCTTATCGAAGGATCGAAATTCAAATTCTGTGATGGAAAGATAAAATTACTTTGATCAATAAAATTTGCCGCAAAATCAGCTTCCTTTTTGTCATACAAAATTACCGTGCAGGGACGGTCCTTGCACGTATTGCCTACTGCAGGTTGTTCCTCAGCGAAAATCAAGGCATTATTCGACAACTTAAACCCTTCAATCCTAGCTAAATCGTTATAAATCCTGTCAGAACCGACAACCAAAAATGTATTATTTGCAATGAAGAAATGGTCTTGGGAGTTTTTAACCTTCAATACGGGAACGGGCGGGTCAGAAATCTTACCTTCTATCCAAGGAAGATTTGTCAATTGATCCAATAATGCATAATAATAGTCAACGTTATCTTGTTTTAATTCTTCACGCCGAGTATCGGGATAGGGGTATGCTATGTAACCTACAGACGCAATATCAAATAGCTCTTCCATGTAAGGCGATTCTCGCAAAAAGTTAAAAATTTCGTAAGTCCCGACAACGCCGGCGGCGAAAGGTCTTTTTGCTACAATCCGAGAGGCTTCGACCGAAGTGTGGGTTGGCGAAGAATATCCTAATGGTGCTTTCGTCGGAATCCATAAGATTCGACTGAACTTATTATCATTTTGTAAAATCTTGTTGATCTCCTCGTATTCTTTTTGATAAATGGGTTCGGAAAATGTTCCGGTCATTCTACCCAACCATACTGGTCGAACAAGAAATAAAAGATAAATGGTAAGAAGTATGATAAAAGACTTAGGATTTAAGATATAAGCTAACCCTGGCCAACTTCGTTGGTAAGATTTAAAAAATTTATTCTTTAATTTCAATTTAGCTAACTTTCCAGAAATCTCGTCTATAGTAACCCCCAACAACGCCGAATAAGAAAGGGCGACTAAAAAGAAAAATTTTGTCGGGTCTCTGAAAAGAGAAAAACCAGGAATATTTGCAAAAAGCCAAGGGTAAACGGAAGTGAAGGGTGGATTTGAGCCCTTGGCCAAAAATATTCCCACCAACGCAACCAAAATCCAAAATATAATCTCCTTGAATCTGCGAAGTTTTAATGAGGAAGGATTCATTTTCACCAACACGGGTGCTAGAAAGGCCAGAATTGGAATTAAAACAAACTCGATCTTTAAATCAGTAACTTTTCCAAACACATTGTTGTGCCAGTGGGGTTGAAGCAAAAGTAAGGTGTGTTTCCAGGTTGCGAAACTTAAAAACGAAGTTTCTGTTAGTCTGCTGAAATTGGCGGACAGAGAATTACTGTTTGCGAGACCCAACGGTAAAATCCAGTAAAAATTCAAGCATCCAAAAACCAAAACGGTAACAATTAAAGTTGCTAGTAGACTTTTAAAAAAGATTATTCTATCGTTTGACAATAAAACAAATTCATAAGAAAACCAAAAAAAGCTCAACATCAAAAGTACATAAACAAAACGAATGTCAAAAAAGCCTAAAATACTAACCCCCAAGCCTGCCAAAAGCCTATCTTTTAAAGATCCTTTCGGGGCTTTCTTAATTGTTAAAAAGGAAAGGGGGAAAAATGCATACGCAAGCGCTATGCCAAATTGACCCCCGTCGATAAGAAGAACCAAATATGTAGTCGTCAAATAAAATAAAGAGGAAACACTGGCAGCCCAAGCAGTAATCCTATAACTTTTAAGAAGTTTATTTATAGAAAAAGCGCCGGTTAAGACAATCAAAACCAAGCCCAATAACCTTTCTAGAATATCAAAAGACAAACCCAACTTTGCACCAAATCCATAAAGCAAATCAATCGGCCATGACCACATGGTGAGAATTGAATACTCTCCCATTCCCTCTCCTACTCTTGTCAACCATGTTGAAGGTAAGGCAAATCCTTCTCTTAAAGATTCGGAGTAAGTATACGGATAATCATTGGCTACTCTTGGGCCAGGAATAAAAAATCTAAAAAATACAAAAAACAAAACTATAAAAAGAAAAATCGTGACTTTTGTCATTTCAATTCTGTTTCAATATCATTAATCATATTATTTAAGGCTGCGAATTTCATTCGCGGATTCTAAGCTTAAAGTAAAATACACTCAAAAATCATCTATCGAAAATGCCTTATTTTCCCCCTCCCGATAGCCAAAATGTACAAATACAAATAACTTGCAAAAAAACTCTAATGATAAGACTTGCCTGAAGAGAATAGAGAAAGCAACGACTTGCCAAAAACAACAACCCATAGTGTAAAACCTACCCTAAATATTGTTTCCGAGATATCAGCCAACCCCATGGTGAAAAGAGTCGTCCTAAGATGAAAAATAAGAAAGTTAAATATCTCAAACCATTGTAACCCAACCTCATAAACACTGAGGCCAAAATCCAACCCAGAAAGATCCACCAAAATATTAAAGAAGAAAGACTAAAATCATAGCCACTATAACTTGACCATATATTTAAACTTATTAAAATGACCAAACAGGAAAAATAGAATATTATTATAAGTAGTTTAATTGGCCTCATGTTTTTTCTTTAGCTTATTGACAAACAAATACAAAAGGGCCAACAAAAAAGAAAACAACGAGATACGGCTACTGTATACTAATGTCTTTTGAGGAAGGTGTCTTAAAACTATCTCGTAGTCACCCTTTTTATCTATCAACCAAGCATTTGCATAAACATTAACCAGAACATGTTTCCATTCAGGAAGCTTTTCTCCCCCTTCATAAAACGCGCCCCATTGAGAATTATATAGCTCTGAAAAGACGAGTAATTCAGGCTGGTCAGAATTCTTACTCAACTTGACTTTGTACTCAGTTGGATTAACCATTTCCCATTCGACCATCGATTCAACTGGTTCGTCTTCAACATAGTCTAAGATTAAATTTACTTCCGGAAAGCGCACTTTTCTGACAGTAATATTTTTAAGTTCAACCTCAAACCCGGAATCAACCTCATTACAAGACTCCTTGCCCCACCATTCCATAGAACACTTCATATCTTTATCGGCCTTGAAAACGATCTTTCCATATTTGGCTCCCGGGCTACTAGAAAATTCCGCTTCGTACAATCTCCAATCGTGGAAAGCATCATCTTTTCTTACTTGGCTTTGGAAAATAGGCAACTTATCCTGGTCTATATCTTGCTGAAAAATAACTTTAAACTTAACACCCTTTCTGAACTTATAATCAAACGCAATCTTGTAAGGGGTCGGTGTGCTGGGTAGATCAATTTCCCATTCTACAAAATCTTTATCAGCAAAACCCATGTGGTCTATTTGTAGTACTTCTGTTTGAAAAGACCTTTTGTCATCTAGTGCAAAAGCAAGTTCGTGATCTCCCGAATTTAACTCTAATAAATTATTATCAGATTTATCGCAATCTGTCGCACATATTTTGTCGCCGTCCAAATACACCTCTTCCAAACCTTCTTTAAAGTCTTCGGAAATCGTGTATAGACCCTCCAAGGGAATGTCAAAGTGATATACCAAATAATAATCATAAGAGCCAGTTGGCAAATCGTACATAGGTTTCATTTTTACATCGAGAAAAAAATTATCTAAATATTCTAGATTTTCTGAGTTTACTTTTTTAAATAATATATACTGGTAAAAAAGAGACTCCCTGATAACTCTTGAAACGGGGTTGTCGCTCAAGGTGGAGCTCTTTAAATTTTTCTGAAGTTTTTTAAACAAAACCAGATAATCTTTTTCGGCACGATTGACTAATTTCGGATCTATTTTATCATCAGACATTAACTTATATACTTCTACCGCTCTTTTCCCCAATAACCCCACGTTATATATAATCCAGCCATCATAATCCGAATAAGGGGGAGTTTGTAAACGTTCTTTAACCCTGACGAAAAAATAGTACCATTTATTTGGTAAATGCTTGGTATAAAAAAGCCTGGACAAAATATCATCATCCGTCAACGCTTCAGTTTCTAAAAACTCCTTATAATTAAATATTTTGCTAGGAGAAAAAAGGCTTTTATATTTCAATTTTTCCCCAATTCCTGCGAAGTTTCGATCCACAATTGCCACCTTTCGCCTAGGAAATTCTTTTTCATTACTAATTAACTTATTTATATCTGAATCGTTAGTCACCCAGATATTGGAAGTCGAGTATATTTTCGGCCATCTATAATCAGCATTCAACTCATAAAACGACAGTTCTCCAAATTGATATTTTTCTTGAAACATACCTAAACTTAGCATTTCTTCAAAATTGAGCTTTATATTCTCAGGGTTTGCCATTCTTTCTTTCTTAAAATTAATATCAGATCTTGCAAGGAAATATTTACTATTAGTGAAGGGTGAAAAATTTATAACACTTTTATCCATTTGGTAATCGATTATTCCTCCAGCTACTTCGCTATAAAGAGGAACAGTAGTATCAAACGAGATATTGGGCCTCGAGAACAAAGTGCTTGAGATCTCAATCCCTTCATAGCCTTTTGGCCACAAATAGGACACGCCTTCCCCTCTAATTGGTAAAACAATAAAGCGAAAATTCCCACCCTGCCCTTCCAGCCACTCGTTGGCATCTTTATAATATCCAGGAACTTCTACATTATAACTTCTAAACTCATTAGTATCTTTGTGTCCACTACTAAAAACCAGTCCAGTCCAAAAAGGGAACCCCCAAAAAAGAGCAACACAGCCAAAAGAAATTGTGAAGATAACCCTCTTGACCAGTTTCTTTTCAAAATGATCTATCAACCTGCTAAGACCAAATATAAACAGGGGGGCAGAGAATAGAGGTAGGAAAAACCCAAACTTTTCAAAAGGATTTCTGAATATCTGAAAAAATTTAAATCTTAGAAAGGCTGCCTCGTACAACTCTCCGAAGGGGGGATTATTTCCCTTCATGAGAAATAAGGTTATAATTAAGCCTCCTTCTAAAAAAAGTATTTTTCTTTTTTTGACGATTGAAAATGTGGCTATAAAAATGACCAGGAATAATAAAAATTGAATTAATATCGACGTTTTAGAAGTATAGAAGTTAGCCCAAAAGGGTCCCACCTCAAAAAATGTTCCATGCAAAAAACGAATATTGTTACTAAACATTCCTAACAGATTACTTAGATCAGTTAGCCCCGAAAGGTTGTCTTCTGAAGAAAAGAAACTCTCGACTGCATAACTATACGAGCTTGACCTTATATAGAAAAAAAGCTGTGAAAGCCACCAAAAATTAAACGCCAAAAAACTAGAAAGGCATATGACAAAATATTTAGTAAGAAATGGCCTGATGCTTTTATTGATAATAAAGTAATAGACGCAAATATACGTAAGAAGTAACCAAAGAAGTATGGTTGAGGCAGGAGATGATAGAGCATATGAGAAAGCCGCAGACGACAAAGAAACTCCAACTGCATAGGCAAGTTTTCTCAATCTTATACCCCTGATAAACAAAAAAGAGGCTAAAGGAAGAAGTGCCCAAAAGACAAAATGATTATATAAGAAGCGATTCCATACATTCACTATCGAGATCGGATTAAACCAATAGAATAAAACGCCTAAAAAAATAATCTTTCTATCCAATCTGGGAAAAAGTTCTTTAATCAACAAATAGACAAAAGAACCGGCGACAAAAAAAAGAAAACCAAAAGTCAAAGCTTCGAGTAAAAAAGAGGGAATCCCTAAACTTTGTACTTTTGATAAAAACCAATACGTCGGAATCCCAGACGTATATATGCTTCGGGGACTTCCCAAAAGCACGTCTGACCAGGCGTATTGTGAAATTTCATATTGTCTTTCGGCGTTATAAAACAAAAGTCCTGATTCACCTGTTCCTAATAAGTCCCCTCCTCTAAACCAAACAACACACAAACTAACGCTTATTAGAAAGATTAAAACAAAAGCAAAAAGGTCGTTTTTCTTATTAGCAAACACTAAAAAGAATTATATATTGGAAGTATATTTTAATACAGGGTTGGTTATTACTCCAGCAAATGAATAAATCTAATCAACCAACTCTCCTGTCACATCGCTAAAGTCAAACGGCCTAAAGACATCAGTATAATAGTGTCTATCTTCTAAAATAGCGTAATTCTCATTAAATATTGTATTTAGAATCATCCTGAATGTGTTGACGGGCGTCATACCCTCGTACAATTTAACGTTTTTTTCATATTTTTCCGGAATGTAAATTGCGTTCAAAATCCCAAACCTCTCTTGTAGATGTATCCGCCCTTCTTCTCTGAGAGTGGACGACGGGCCATGATCTGCCTGGACTATCAATACAGACTCTTTATTGCCGGAAAGTATTGTCTTTATAACATCTTTGATCATAATTTCTGCAAATCTTACCTGACCAATATATTTTTCTTTCTCTGTCCAGTCATCACCAGTCAAGGTAATCTCTGTCCCTTCTACCCTCTCGCCCCTCGGTCCAAAAAGCCATGGAGGGTGAGGAATTAAAATATGCGCAAAAACAAATTTGGGCCTTGAGTCACGCTCTATTTTCTTTAAATTCTCAAAAGTAAAAAGGATCCGACTTCTCAAAAAAGGCCTCGTAAATTCAAAGTGTCCTATTGCACTCTTCCTAATCAATAATGTTGAAAATTCACTCAAAAAAACCTTCTGAAAATTTACATCGGCTAATCTAGAATAGTTAGTTGGACCCCAACCCGAACTGAAAGTAACATACTTATATCCTCTATCTTTTAACAGTTTCACCAAATCATTGTCTTCAATCATCTTATGTAATCTTATCTCCTCACGAGAATTTTTTCCCAACTCTTCAGACAAATAGTTCACATACTTCATGTTCAAAGAAGAAGCAAGAGACAAAGACGTCATCACATAGTTACTTTTAGCGCTCTCTGAAACAAAAAATTTATTTTTTCTCAGAAAACTTACAAAGCTTTTGTTGTCGTAACCATACAAATCTTTTAAAACTGACGCGCTGGCATTACCATCCAAAATAATATAGTATATGTCGGGCAAATCCTCGAGGTTAAAAAACTTCCCGTCGTCGGATGTCTCCCTGAAGTCTTCACTGGTAGGATTTAAAAACTGTGAAAGTTCATAAATTGCTATATTGGCCGACGAAAACAAAATCAGAAATAGAGAAAAAATGTTAAAAAAAAGGATGAGTGGATGTTTGGCTTTTTTAAAGACCAATACTTTGTAAATGATAAGGACATTAAGTAGCATCCAAAATATAAGCCCGTAGCTAGGTTTTACTAGAATCCTCCCCAGATTAGAGTTTAAGTTTGCTGCAGCTAAATCATATAAGTGTCCATACGTAAAAAAAGAAAGGAATAGCCAACCCACCAGCAATCCCGATTTAAATCTATCTTTAATAAATCGTCTAAGAAAAAGATAAAGAATAATCGAAGAAGATATAATAACAACACCAGGAAAAATTGCTTGAGCATAATCTGACTTTCCAATATTGAAAGAAAGCAAGAAAACCACGGGATAAACAGTGAAGAGGAACGGAAAAATTATTTTTTGTTCGAGTATTTTTTTAAAAATCATTTTTTACACATAAGATATAAAACTCTCTCGCTTGCAGGAATCTTTTCTTTTCTGATTATTCTAAAGTGCTTAGCGAAAACGTACTCGAAATTATCAATACTGTAGCTGCCAAAAATATCTTTTCTCGAGGTAAGAAGTCGTTGTACTTGAGAATCTTTTTTTGGAATAAATTCAATAATTAAAAATCTACCAACTTTTTTAAAAAAATCGGCGACGTTGTCAAAAGGAAGATTGTTAGAAATTGATAGATGGTGCAGTAACGCAAGAGACATAACTAAATCAAAAGGGCGCCTTTCGATAAATGAAGTTCTTTCTTCACTCATCCAACCGATTGCTGGACTGGGATTCTCTAAATCTATAATTAAAGGCAAAATGTACTCTTCTTTATTTTTTTTACTTTCTAAATAGTTCCTCTCGACCGCCGCTGGATCGTTATCTACTGAAATAGTCACTATTTTTTGAGAAGAGGCGATGCGGCTAAAGACACCTGTATTTGCTCCTAAATCCAAAACAATCTTGGGTTTAACCGTGTCAATAAAAGAGTTGACTATCCTCTTCTTGTAAACAAATGCTTCTTCGTTGTAGTTGGTAAAGCTATAATATTCTGCCCATTGTGTGCCTTCGGGGTTCCAACTTAACGATTTTAGAGTAGACTCGAGATTGTCGACTATACCTCTTAATCCGACCTTGGTTATTTTCTTTTTCACAATTTTTTTATTTGCGTAGTACGACTGTGATCTAGCGTGAAGATGTATGTGGGTTAAAAGTCCTAAGTTTAACCACGTTCTTTTGGGAATCAGCTTACTTACAAAACTTAGAGGAAAACCGTCAATAAATACTCTCAATAATTTAGTGAATCTAGGATCTTTAAAGGAAACAAGAACCAGCGGTGCTAAAAAATGTTGGCAAAATTGCCTATAGGCCACCCAAGGCTCTCCCTCGTGATACTTCTCAAAGGAAAGAGTATCAATAAATACAGGGCGTCCTTTGTAAAACTGAATATTGTATGCACTTGCATCCTTAAGTGTCAATCCATGTTTTAGCGCAAGTTTTTGAATTCTTAGTGTTAATAGGCCTGCGTCTTTTAGCTGGCTAAAACACCATTCATAAGGGTAGGAAATAAAATCAAGTTTTTTTGGTTCAATAACTTTGTATGAAATACTCTTCTCGAATGCCAAATTCCCTCCTAGCTCACTATGAGAAATTAACAATTGATTACTTACTAACTCGTTATACAAACCCGAAGAAATCAAAAGATCGTAATCTTTTTTGTAAACTTTATTGACTTGTCTGAGAACTCTCCCTTCTTTCTCAAATACGAAGCCGCTTAGGTCTCTGAAAGAACTACGAAGTTTCACTTTTTTCATTTGGGTTCTCATTAACTTTCTTTTTCTTATTCGAGAACAGACTCCTAATTTTTTTCCAATAAAGTTTAACAGTAAAAGATGCCCCCAGCAAACCTGCTATAACAATCTGCAGGATATAACTACCCGAACCAGGATCAATATAAGCACGGGCACTCTCGGGAAAAATTGCAACGAAAAGAATAGGAACTATCATCGCTTTGATTACCCTATGAAAAGTACGTGGCATAGTTAAATAATAACAAATTAGCTAAAGATATCAAGAATTCGGATTTTAGATGATTAAATATAATGTCCGTAAATTTCAATTAGTGTGCGTTTGTCAAAAATTCTTTTTAAGAGAAAATCGTCATCAAACCTTCTCATTCTCTGTACAAATTTTCGCTCTTCAAGCGTATCCTTAAAATTCAGCACGTTCCACCAGAAAGCTTTAATTGTGCCGTTTAACGCGGATGGACTCTTTCTCCGGATAAGAACCATAAAACCTCTCGCAAGATTAACTAGAATACTGTAAGGCAAAAACTTTAGTACATTTGAGACTCTATAATTTTTTATAATTGAACGAAAAGAATTTTTCGCCAAATGGAAGTATACTTTTTCAAGACTTTGTAAATACCTTCTATTTTCAAGAGTTTGGGTGTGGTGGAAAACAATGGATTTGGGCGACAAAACTACCCTATATCCCGCTATCCAAATTCTCCAGGATAAATCCAAATCTTCAGTTGTTACAGCCTCTTTATCGTCAAAATTTCCAACCAATTCGAGCACTTCCCGCCTTACTGCCAGTGCCGCAGATATGGCTATAATATTTTTTTCGAATAATTTATTTTTACACTTCAAAAAGTCTTCCTCGACGAAAAAGGCCGAGAGCCATCCTGTATGCGGAATCAAATATCCCCCAGCCATTTGTATTTTTCCCCTTTGATCAAAGTCTAAAAGTAATGCCTGTGCCGCACCTACTTTTTTATCCTCCAAAGAAAACAGAAGTTCATTTAGCCAATTTTTCGAAACTTCTGTGTCATTGTCTAAAAATACAATTATCTCTCCCAAGGCTTTATTTATTGCTATGTTTCTGCTTGCCGCGGCACCCTTATTCTTTTTATTTTCCAACAATTTTATTCTACTGTCCCTTAAAATAAACAACTTAATAATTTTGACGCTTTTATCTTCTGAGCCGTCGTCGACTATAATAACTTCATAATTTTTGTAAATAGAATCAATAACCGAAGTTAGACAAGTTTCTAAATAATCTTCTCCGTTGTAATTTGCGATAATGACAGATACAAGTTTTTTTTCCAACATCTAGATTCGAGTAGATCCCTCAAATAATTTCCTTCTTATAGTTTTTGTGATATCTAGTATCTCACCATCTTTCCATCTGAAAGCAAATACGTAATCTTCTGGTATATCTTCGTTGGTAACACGATCTTCCAAGGCTTCGTAGGTGAATAGACTAACGGGGTGTAATTCTTCGTTAAACGGAAAATTGTAAAAAAGTTGCATGTGATATCCAAATCCAAAACGAAGTAAGCTTTCACTAACTCCTGGAGAAAAATCCTCAAAATAAAAAACGCTTCTATAATCCTTGGGTAACTCAGGAACAGCCGCCATTATGCTATCAAAAATAATACCATTAAGCTCAGGCGTCCTTTCGATAAGTTTTTGTTTAAAAAACCTTTGAACATTCACAGCTTGAGATACTACAAAGAACAAAAATAAAACAAGGGTTAAAATTCTAACTCCAAAAGTGCTTTTATTTATCATCTTTGATAGTAGACTTCCCAAAAACATTGCCAAACCGACGCTGGGAAGTATCATGTAACGGTCTTTCTCTGAAAATATAAAGCCTGGCGAATATAGCCAGGGGTAAAGAAAAGAAAAAGTAAAAACAAACGAAACACCGTAAAACAGCATATATTTATTCTGTCTGATAAAACTTTTCAAAATAAGTAGTGCAAAAATCATCGTCGTCAAAAGACCAAAGAAAGTCCAGGCAAAATAAGAAAATTCCTTTAATAACCATTCTCCTTGATAACGGATAAATATTTTTAAAAAAGATAAAAATAAGGCAGAAATAAGAAAAGAAAGCGACAACGTCTTGAAAGACAACCCAGTGAATGCAAAAACCATATATACGCTACCCAGTAAAAACAAAAGAAGGCCCGTTTTTAAAAAGGTGCTAAGAGGGTAAACTTTTAAGCCTGCTTCTTGTAATTGCGTAGGTCCTATTGGAACCACCATCCTACCTAGATTTGTAAATGGAGTAGCAAGAAAGTCATATCTGCCGGCAGAAACCATCTCTTGAGCCCTCAGAATCCCCTGTCCAATTAGTTCCGAATTGACTTTCTGCCACCCTAACGAGGGGAGTGTTAGTCTAAGCAAAAGAAACGGTGATGCTGTCAGTATAAAAATAAATGAAGTTTTAATAAGATAATCTGGTTTAAAAAATCTTTTTTTACCTATAAGAATATACCTTTCCCCCGCTGCCAGCAAAGGCATCATCATTGGAACTATAAATAATCTGATAGGTACAACTATGTATCCTGTGATAACAAAAACCCAAGCTTTTAACTTTGACCTTCCAGTTTTTGCTTGCTGAATCAGAGTTAAACCAATTAATAGAAAGAAAATTCCTATATAGGAATTCATGTTATATACCCAGTCGGTTGTTTCAGCCCCGACACTCGAGACAGCAAAGAGCAATCCGCTCAGAATTCCTGCTTTCTTATTAAAGATATGAGAAGTATAAAAATATATGGAATATGCCAAAAGAGCCCTCAATGTAAGAGAAATGATGTAGTAAGGAAGGGAATTTAACCCAAAAACTAGATATAGTAACGCTGTTAGATATTGAAACCCGTAGTTACTTATCCAGATACGGGGGTCGTAGTAGTTTAACTCTTTTCCTGGTCCATATCCTCCAAAAAATTTTGATATAACCAAAAAATCATCTCCATACAGAGCCAGGCCTAGACTTTTCCTGTAAACGATGAAAACAGTCATCAAAAGAATGGTGAAAAATAAAAAGTCTTTATGTTTTTTAGTCATGATAATACTCTCAAAATTTTACATTTCTTCTCGTCTCACGAGTTATATCTACCAATCTATTTTCTTCCCAACGGAGAGCAAATATATTTTCTTCCGGTATAGAGTTGCTATCGACGTATTGGCGAATCTCTGAAATATTGCTAAAACTTATAGGAAAATTCTTTTCGTTGTAAGGAAGTTTATATAAGATATGCATGTGGTATCCAAAACCAAATCTTAACAAACTGTCATAAATATCGTTGTCAAAATCTTCAAAATAAAAAACCGACCTAGAATCGGTTGGAATGGTAGGTATTAGCTCTCTTAATGAATTCGAAAAATACTTGTTTAGCCAATCAGGCCGTGCCTTCAGTTCCCTCAACAAATAGTTATTCAAAAAAGTAGTCTGACTGATCACAAATAAAATTAAAAGGGTCACCTTCGAAAAATAAAGGAAGTTATTTATCCTAGTATCTAAATTGAAGACATACTTGCCAAAAAAAATGCTTAACCCGACTGCTGGAAGTATTAGATATCTAAAAACTGTGGCATAAAGATAACCTGGTTCAGTTAACCAAGGAACTAAAAATGAAAAGATAAATATAATTAGAATAAAATAAAGATTTAATTCGCTGGTCTTTTTCATCGCAACAACCTCTTTAAACTTAAGGATTAGTCCCACAAAAAACACTAACCCTAAATAAGTCCATCCAAAGTAATTATTATCGATCTCACTCTGGGCAAAATATCTAAATACAATTAACAAAATAAAAAAAATCGACAGGCTTGCTAAGATGCTCCCCTTTACGTTCTTTTTGCCGAAAACTCCCCCAATTGCCAATAAATACAAGCTTCCAATAAATAATATGGAAATCATTTTCAAAATATCCGATTTTACAGGTAAAAAAAGTAAATCCGGAAAAAACATTTGCCCTAAATTAGTGAAGATCGAAATAAAAACCAAATAGTCTCCTGCGGCTATCTTTGACGTCAATGACTTAATTCCAGCAATAATCATACCCTTATAGGTCGCATTAAATCCTATAGAAGGAAATAAAATGTTTAGTCCTAAAAATAGAAATGAAATTAGAAAAAACCGTCCTGTAAAATACATTATGCTTTGGCCCAATCCCTGTTTATCTCTGTAAGATTTAACTAATTCAACCAAAACAATTGCAGGAGGTAATACGTATAACCTGATAGGAATAATAATATATCCAACCAAGCAAATAATAAGACCCCAAATTGACTTATCGCGAAGCTTAATAATCAAAAGAACACCCATTAGAGCAAAAAAAATACCTATATAAGCGTTCATATTAAAGACCCATCCTGTGGTTTGAGCACCAACTGCTATCAATGAAAAGATTAAGGCGGCGATGAAGGATTGCGTTTTCGTAGAAAAACGCTTCGTAAACAAATAGATCCCATATGCCAAAATCGTCCGAAAAATTAATGAAAGCAAGTTGTAGTATAACGAATTATTCCCGAAAAGCTTGTAGAGAATTGAAGTAATATTACTTCAATTCTCTACAAGAATATAAAGGCGAGGACTTAAAAAACCGTACTTTGGTCCCAACTTCCCCCAATATGTAGAAATTATTTGCCAGTCGTCTCCGTGAAGCGATAAGTGAAAAGCGTTTCTGAAAGCCAACAAGCAAATAATAAAGAGTATTATAAAAACAAGGTACCCTTTTCCTAAAATCTTTGTTTCGAAAAATTTATTCAACCGACGAACTGATAAAACATCGTAGTGGTGACCAAATAAATTTCTCTTTCTCATAAAATAGTGGGTTAATAATCTTTGAAGCAAATGATATAACCGCTCAGCTCTGGAATAATAAAACTTATAGGAGTGGCCAAAAATGAAAGAGCCTGTTTTAGCATGAAAGTCTTATCGTAGCTACCTATTGGCATACGGACACCGATACCATGAACCTTATATCCATACTGTCTAAATTCGTCAGCTGACCACACCGAGTGATGTGCGTCTTCAAATTTGGCATCAACTGTCTTAAAGAAAACATTCGGAGTAGTAATAATTGCCCGCCCTCTGCAGACCCTATTAATTTCATTTAAGAATTTTTTGCCTTCTTTTTTAGGCAGATGTTCAATAACCTCGGTACATAGGAGTATATCTATACTCTTATCTTTAAAAGGAAGGTGTCTAACATCAGACTTAATTAACTTATCGTAAACCTTAAATCTCGAACAAAAAGAAAGATAGTCAGGATTTGTGTCAAGTCCTATTAGGCGCCCTTTTGCCAACGGCCTTGTCGCTCTTATTAAATAACCGTATATCCCCCTGCCGCAACCAACATCCAATACCGTTTTATTTTTTAAATCGGGTATTAGATGAAATATAAAAGGGTGATAGAAAAAGGGGTGCAACCCTCCCCAAACAAACTTCTCATCTTTAGTACTTTTCATCTTAATTTTTTCACTTTTTACACAAGGCAATAAAATAGGGCGCTTTCTCGGAATTTTTATAAGATATGAAAAAGTCATCCGGCGATAGATTTAGTTCACTTTCTCCAGTAAAAAGTCGTTTAGGGCCTTCGGGCAAGTAATTCATAACTCTTCGAATCCAGCGTTTCTTAGTTAGTCTAGAGGCTAATTGCCATCGCCAAGATTTTTGAATGGAACTTTCTTTTTCTTTTTTATCAGCCTTAAGAAAAATTCCATAAACCGACGCATACTTAATATATCTTCTTAAAAGTTTATAGAATTCGTCACCAAAATACTCTCTAACATGATATGGATTAGTTGGCTTATCCCCATCGTAGCTGCTAAGTGCCCTGTTCGGAGTCGAAACTAAGAAAATGCCGCTTCTCTTAAGCAGTTTCTTTACTTTTACAAGCATTATTTCAGGTTTTTCAAGATGCTCAATAACCTCGAAACTTACAGCAACATCAAATTTCCGACTAATTTTTAAATCCTCTATTTTGGCTTTCTGAAAGTGTAAATTTTTAGCTCGAAAATTTCTTCTAGCAAAATCGACCGCGCGACCGTCAGGGTCAATCGCAAATACACTCTTAACGCCGTGTTGAGACAAATAATAAGCGCCAAAGCCCGACCCAAAACCTATTTCTAAAACAGCCTTATCCTTTGCATACGTAAGAGTATAAACATAGCGTGCCAGATTTATCCCACCTTTATCTCTCATTGAGGCTCTTTCTCCTGTAAATACTAATTTTGATAACATGTTCTCAAAAATCTTTCACTGCAATTTGCAGATAGGCACTCGTTTCGGGAAAATAATAGTTGATAGGCGAAAAAAGATACGACAGACCAAAAAATAAAGGGTGGGTGTACTCTGGCGCATTCCTTAATATACCACCCTCTTTATAAATAAATCTCGTCCCCTGGCCGTATACGCGATACCCCAATTTTTGAAACTCCTCAAGCTTCCAACCACTTTTATGCTCTTGAAAGATATTTCCCGATTCGTCACCTTGAATAGGATTATAAGGTAAAAAACCCACAGTTGTCGCGATAACTACTCGCTTCTCAGCCAATCTCTCCATCCTTTTTATCAATTTCTCCCCCTCCTTTCTTGTTAAGTGTTCAATTACCTGAGACGATAGAACAACATCAAACGACTGGTTAAGCTTTAATTTTCTAATATCCGCGTGAATAAGTTTTTTATAAACGTTTTTCTTTTTTGCCTTTAACAAATCTGGCTTAAATAAGTCGACTCCTGTAACTTCAAACTTCTGATCATAATTTACCTTCTCCATCAGGACACCGTCGCTACATCCGAGATCAAGAACGCTCTTAAAGGCGTCTAGACATTTTCGGATAATCCAAGCGTAAGTAAAGGGCAATACTGCTTGGTTCATCATTTTCAAGATAGTTTAACCTTGTTCAGCACGGCTATCATGTGTGTTGCGTATTGCGGAAAACAGTAAACAAACGGCGCTAATAGATACGAAAATACCATAGGCAATACGAATAAGAAATCAATCTTTTTAGGGTTATATCCGTTTTCTTTGTACACTGCTCTTAACCCCTGACCATATACTTTGAACCCCAACTTCATTAAGTCGCCAGGATACCATGCACCATGAGAAGTCTGGAAGGGATTTCCCTGCGCGTCGATGTGTCCACAATCACCGATATAAGCTGCCATTATTACCTGTCTTTTTGCAATTTTTTTGCATTTTTTAATTAAACGGATCCCTTCTTTTTTTGTAAGATACTCCAAAACTTGGGATGAGATAACTATATCAAATGAATTGTTTGGGTAATCAATTTTCCGAGCGTCTCTCCATATTACATTTATATAAGCACCGGATTTCTGCGCCATCTTCATAAACGGTTTATATGCTTCAATGCCGGTGATTTCATAATTACCATTTTGGTTAACATGCTTCATTAAAAAACCGTCACCTGTACCAATATCTAGAATTGTAACGCCTTCTTTGTCGACCAGATTTCTGATGATATTTGGATAGCTAAATGGAAGGTATTTTTTTATTTCTCTCAGAGAAGATAACCCCATCATATATTCCTTTGCAATACTTAATGAAATTTCCTAACTGATTATATCGTAGTGCGAGATATAAATAATACACAGATAGCAAAGGCAGGAAAAAAGTTACGAATGGGTAAAAATTTCCCCACCGCTTCATAAATATTACCCTGTTTCTGCCTATCCAATAAGCGCGAGATAAAAGCCTTTTTCCGGCGCCTTCTGACGACATCGGAATTCTATGATATGAGATTGCTTTTGGTGTGTAGACAACTCTATATCCTTGACTCCTAATCCTAAAACTTAAGTCCGTATCCTCGTAGTTGATAACATAAGTCGGATCATAAACTCCATCATTTGTCACCAATTCGCGTCTGAGAAGGAAGTTGGCAGGTGCAACTTGCACTTCTTCCACTTTGTCAAACTGCCCCACATCTTTTCCAGCCCTAAAATATATTTGCCCCGTAAATAAATTAATTCCTGTTCCAGCAGCCCAAATGATTGTGTGGTCCTCGTCAAAATAGATTTTGCCAACAGTAATTCCTATTTTTGAATCGGACTCAATCGTCCTCACCAATTCGGAAAGCATATTACTTTCTAGAATGTTATCGTGATCGACTAAAAGTAAATACCTTCCTTTAGCATACTTTAGACCGCGATTAACTGCTCCCGTTACTCCCAAGTTTTTTTTATTTCTCACAAGCTTTACTTTCGGGAATCTTTTTTCGACTGCCTCGGACGTCCCGTCTGTCGAGACGTTGTCAACAACTATCACCTCAATACTTTTATAATCTTGTTTGTAAATTGAACCGATGCAATCCAAAAGGTCCTCCTTTAAATTATATGTGGGGATAATTACAGATACCTTTTTTTGTCTAACCATAGAAAGATTAGAAGTTGGCTAACACTTGCGCTATTTGATCTGCTTTTTCTTCAGTTACCCATTGACCGACAGGCACGATAATTTCACTTTCGTCAAATCTTGCAACTCCGGGAAGTTCTTCTTTTTTGTATTTTTTAATTAAAAAATA
>Ga0209542_10005164_pt1 | contig 26343 bp, 19 predicted proteins | sample RifCSPhighO2_01_FD_184028 | JGI IMG/M metagenome (GOLD analysis project Ga0209542, IMG submission 184028) | Soil microbial communities from Rifle, Colorado - Rifle CSP2_plank highO2_0.1 (SPAdes) (version 2) | ecosystem: Environmental > Terrestrial > Deep subsurface > Rock core/Sediment ...
AGATTTGGTGCTCGTGAAATAGATTCTCATATTTTCGATGTACTCGGGCTGATTGGGGAGATAGGAAACATCATTGGCCCGGTAACCATATTTTTTCTCCCCATGCCACCAGAAGAGATACTGGTAAGGATAGTCGTAGATCGAGGGTAAATAGGAATAGACTTTGAAACCGCTGTCGCCGGCGTGTGTGTAAACCCAATCGACGGCAGCGCGTGAATTCACCAAACTGCTTTTGTTGGCTTTGCCCATTGCCTGCGCTTTTGAGAGATACTCCGATTGGGCGGTGAAGGTAAAGTAAAAAGAAGCAGCAAGGAGAAGGACTATGGCGGGGGAAATAAATTTGTCATGAAGCCCGAGGAGCGAAGCCAGAGAGGAACTGTAGAGGAAAACGAGGGGTACCGAAAGTCCCAATAGATACCAACTCTTGAGTGGTTGAGGAAAAATAAAGTAAAAGATCAAAGAGAAAACTATAAAGGAAAAATTAAGCAGAACAAACTGCTGGTTCGCTTTGGTGAGGTAATCCTTGATGGCGAGGACGATGCCGATGAAACAGACGATCCCAAAGACGGGATATAAATAAGCGACGGGTAGGTGGCTCGTCTGCTGGATCAGCCGGGTAACCGCTTCCAGCCGATCGGTAATCCTTTCTTGGAAGGCCAGCTTTTCTCCCAACATGGTACTTTTCCCGGACAGTTCGCCCAAGAAAACTTTTGTCAATGGGAATTGATGACGGATTTCAAAAAGCCCTTGAGGTAATAGAGTCAGCAGGAAGCCGAGGAGGTGATAGAGATGAGTTTTTAAATTTCTTCTTGTGAAAAGCAGGTAAAGAAAAGAGAGAGGAAAAAATATGATGCCGAAGGCGGCTTCTATCTGGAACGATACTCCTGCCACCAGGCCGACCAGAAAAGATCTTCGTAAAGACTGTCTTTGAGAAAACCAGGATAGCGCCAGAATAAACAAGGCGGAAAAGATCGGCATGGCATTGGCGTTCCAGGAGTAACGGCTGGTATTGAAGCCGAGCGGCATGATCAAAAATAATACCGCGGCGAGGAAGCCCAGGGTGGGATTTATTTTTTTGGAAAGCACGTAGGTCAACAACCCAACCAGCTGATACCAGACAATTTGCCAGGTCAAAAGTGAGGCGGGGTCACCGCCGCTAACCACAAAAGGGGGAAGGTTGAAATAGTACCAAAATGGACCCAGGTAAACTCCATTGATACTAGTCGTCGGCCCAATGAGGCGGGGTTTGTGACCAATGGCAATGCTTCGGATATCGATCATGTCCCGACCCTGATCGGTCGTGAAGGGAAGATTGTTCCCCCTGATGGCATCGAGCCGGACAAAAAAGGTGGCGACGAAAACGGCTAAAAAGATGAGCTTGTTAATCATTGCCTACCAGTTCTGACACCCGTCTGATAAATCTTTCGGATGAGAATTCTTTGGCCGCCTCGGTTGCCTTTTGTGACATTAATTTTAATTTTTCGGGTGAGTTGATCAGCGAAAGCGTTGAGCGAACGATTTCCTCGATCGAGTCGCAGAGATAACCCGTTTCTCCGGTAACTATCTCGCGTTGACCGCCCTTGTTGATCACGACCGGGACCGCCCCGGCGGCCATCGCCTCGACAGTGGTGATACCAAAATGTTCGACTTTCTCGGGCTGCCCCACCTCGTCGATGCCATAGCCGGTGGCATGCCAAAATATTTTGGCTTTGGCATAGAGCTTCTTTAGTTGCCCAAAGTCCGGGTTGGGAATAAACTCGATTGGAAGTTTGCCTGCTTTGGCTTTGAGTGAGTCCAAATACTCCTCACCCGCGAGCAGACCACCGGTCAGAATTAATTTGAAGGTTTTGTTTTCTTGGTGTAAGGCCTTAAATGCATCGATGAGGACATCTTGTCTCTTGGCGTGAGAAGGAGAATCAAAACGGGCGACAGAGAGAATCAGATTCTCTTTCTTTCCGGGAACAAAACTTTCGATATCGATCGGTGGGTAAATAACCTGGCCGCGACTCGTGGGCAGCTGTTTTTCAACAATGTTTTTCGTAAATTGCGAGTTGTAAATAAATTTGTCGATCCGTGCGATTTTGCCGAGATTTATCAAGCTATTGCCACCAATCCTGGTGAACGGCACCTGGAAGTGAACCAGGTTTTTCCTGCCAAAAAGGAAGGGGAGACTGCCGTCGCTGACAAAGAAAACCAGGTTGTATTCTTTCGTGAGTTTCCACTTGGAAAACAGAGATCCCTGGACAAAGACGTCGTGGGCGATAGCGTCACAGTCAAAATCTGATTCGAGATTAAAACGATCGACAGCTCCACGAAGAGTTCTTCTATCCGGCCAGGCAAAAGTGACCAGATAGCCGGCGGCCTTGAGAGCGGACGCTACCGTGAGGGCATAACGTTCTCCGCCGCCCATGGTATCGAGGTATGGGTCGTAGACTAAGGCTTTTTTCATTTGTTTTTTTCCAGGTCCCCAAGGATCTTCTTATCGATCGCCTCGTAGGTTTCCTTAAGACTTGGTTTCCGTTGCATCTCCCAAAGCCGCTCGTAGGTCAAAAAGCGGGAGAACATCTGGTAAATGACTTCGATCCAACCTTCGGTGCCGTCCCGGAAAAGACGATGTTTGACGAAACGGTCCCAAAATTCGGTGAGCATAATCCTGGCAAAGCGCCAACCCTTCATCTGGGGATGCCCCGACTTCATGAGCATTTCCGCTTCCAGACGTGACCATTTTATGGTGCCGATTAATTTCTCGTCGATGTTTTTGTGAGAGAGATGGATCAGCTGCTCTTTTAGCTGCCCGATCCGGCCGTCAATGCTTGGTTGTTCGTGGAGCTTCCCTTGCCAACCCCTGAGGGCCGACTTCTTCATCAGGCGAAGCACCCGCGGGTCGGGCCAGTGGTTGAGGTGCTTGCCCAGGAAAACTTCATAACGGCTGATGGTATAGGCGGCAAAATCAAGCCGATTGATGGAGGTAACGATTTCCCCCGCGAGTTTGCCGGTGATTCTTTCGTCCGAATCGAGATAAAGAAGCCACTCGCCGGTGGCGGCTTTGGCGCCGTCATTTCGCCAATTGGCAAAGTTATAACTTTCACTTCTGACTATCTTATGGGCGTATTTTCGGGCAATCGTCAGGGTCTTGTCCGTGGAGCCGGTGAAAGTATCGACGTAAATTATCTCGTCGGCGAACTGACTGGTCCGAAACGCCGGACCGACCTCGGCCTCGACGTTTTGGCCGAGAATGATGATGCTTAGCTTCTTCATAAATAGGTACCTCTTCCTAATTTTAGGGTAAAGAAGTCAATGACGGCGGCCTTCTGAGTCGGCCGACCCGAGACCAGGAAGCGGAGCGCCTCCCGGACGAGGGCAAATTTCGTCCGCAACCGGGCGTATTTCAAACCGAAGTAAAGGCGGTTTCTGGTAATGAAATAGTCATTCAAAGGGGAACCGATGCCGGAACTTCGGGCCACCTTGTGGCTTAGCTTAATTTTTGGGTCAAAGACGAGACGGTAGCCGGCGAGTCTCATCCGGTGGCAGAGATCGACGTCCTCGAGGTACATAAAATAATTCTCGTCGAAGAAACCGACTTTTTTCAGCACGTCGGCCCTGGTAATCAACGTCGCACCGGTGATAAAGTCGGTATCCTCGATATTTTTGAACTGGCCCCGGTCGACCTCGTCAACATGAGCATTCGGTCCCAGGATGTTATCCCAGTCAAAACTGCCGCCGGCGAACCAGACCACCTTGCCTTTATCTTTATTTTTATAGTCCTCCTTGAATTCATAGCCGGGGGCAAAATAAATTAAGCCACCAACGGCGCCGACCGAAGCCTCGTTGATCGGGCTGGCGATGATCTGCTTCACCAGATCTTTTGGGGCGAGGGTGTCGTTGTTGATGGCGATTAGAATTTCGTTACCATCAGCCATCGCTTTTTTTAGGCCCAAATTATTACCGGCGGCAAAACCAAGATTCTTGCCGGGGACGAGAGGGATCGCGTTTTTGAATTTTTTTATTTCCGCTACGAGATCCTCCGACCCTTCGTTGTCAACTATATATATTGAGACCTCGGTTCCCTTGGGGATCTGACAATGAGAGAGGGATGCCAGGAGTCCAAGGGTATCATCGAGATTCTTGTAGTGAAGGGTAATAAAGGCTAGCCGCATACTAGACCTTTAATTTGCGCTTTAATTTGAGTAAGAATTTCTCGCTCTTGTTTCGCGCCAAGTGGATTTTGACGGTGTATAACCAGTACTTCAATTCGCCGAATTTATCGCCTACCAGTTTTCTGAAAGAGGGTGCGTTCAGGATCTCCTTGTGGGCAGTAAAGCCTTCCTCCTGCCAAACCTTGAGGTAGACAACGAACATGGAAAAAGACTGGAGTAATGCCAGAGCCAAACCATGAAGTCCGTCCTTGTAGCCCTCGCCGGCGAAAAAACGGGAAAGAAATTCACTAATGGGCTTATTGATAAGATCGGATATAGAAAACTGATAGCCTTCACTCATTAACTCTTTTGCCTGTTGGTTGGTATAACGAATCAAACGATTAAGGTATTCGTCAATCGTCCGGTAGTGGTGATGGATCATGGCAAACTCTGGCTCGGGATCAAGGTTGATACCTTCTCCTTCGGTAACCGGTGGTCGGTGAATCGCGTCGGACCAGGTGACACAACCTTTCTTGAAAAAACGGATGTTGTAATCCGGCCACCAGCGGGAATATTTCAACCACTGACCAAAAACCATATTCTTTCTGGGCAGGCGAACGAAGTCGGCGCCATCATTATCCGCGGTTTGACGAAGTTTTGAGGCGAGAGTGTTTGGTACCCGCTCGTCGGCATCGATGATAAGCACCCAGTTGCCGGTAGCCTTGCCGATCGAGAAGTTCCTCGCCGGTTCGACGTAGCCGGTGTACTTTGTATGATAGACCTTATCCGTATATTGTTTGGCGATTTTGACCGTGTTGTCGGTGCTTTCCATGTCAACGACCACGATCTCGTCGGCAAAGCCGAGGCTAGACAGACATTCTTCCAGGTTGGCAGCCTCGTTCCAGGTGGTGATAACTGCCGAGATTTTTGCTTTAGTCATGGCAAGCATACTTATATAGATTTATCTCGCCTGAGTCAAAGATTTTGATCAGGCAAGCATCCTCGGAGCGAATCATCAAATGGTCAAAAGGTGTTTCGTAAACATACTTGACATTGTTCTGTTCCAAAAACTTCTTGACCCAGTTCGGGTCCCGGGTAAGGTAAAGGCGGATGACATTTTTGACGCGATCAGAATACCAAAAGCCGGTGATATCCAGATTGATAGTATCGGAGAGATACTCGGGTTTGCCGGAGAGGGCGGAGATGTAGGCGGTGGAAGCGTAGGCGTAGAGAGGCTTGGGGTCGGGAATAATCGGCAGGTAGCGGGAATAGGTTAAAGGCGAGACGACGACTCCGGCAGGGGCACGGCGAAGAACATCGAGAGCGTGAAGCTCGGTCAGACTGACCCGGCTGGCCGATTGGGAGGTGATATAGTCCGCCAACGTTCCGATGGTGGTCGGGGAAGAGATGGCAACGACCAGGATAAATAAGACGGCCAAGAGGAAGCGGTTCTTGACCGGGGCGACCCACTCGCCAATTTGTTTGGCGGTAAAAAAGGCAAGAAAGAAAAGGGAGTAATACATGAATTGGATCGTGTTCCAGGGGTTGACCTTTTGGGTAAATAAAAGCGGAATGGAAAGACCGAGAAGGATGATGATCCGGATGATGTTTTGGGAAAGTGAAAAGTCTTTGCCAAAAATGACCTTGGCGAGGCCGATGAGCCTTATCCAGAGATTACCGGCGTAAAAGACAACTACCGCAAAAAGATTTACCAAGATCAGTTTTGAAAGAACACCATTGTTTTCGTAAGTCTGCCAAGCGCGGGCGAGGATCGGCCAGTATAGCCGGTCAAACGATTCGAACATACTTCTCGGAAACCAGATGGGATTAAAAACAAAGGGGGTACTGGCGCTCTTTGTCCCCAGACTGGGAAGAATAAAAAAGGCTCCGGCCAGGGAAATGCAAATGAGTAGCTTAAATTTCCTCCGTAACAATAAGGCGCCGATTAGTAATAGAAAAGCATAAATCTTGATTTGGACCAGAACTCCCCCCAGGAGGGAAAGAAGCAACAAATCCCGCTTTGATAGACGGTGAGGGTGCTTTTCTAAGAAGATCAGGAAAAGAATTAGACCCAGTAATGAAAGAGCAAAGGGCGGATTGAGCAAAATGGAAACCGACTGGTTGGCCCAGAAAATTGACTCACCACCGAAGGTACTTCTCGAAAGCAGCATATTGGCGAGGAAGCCGGCTGATCCGGACAAAAACATCAGAGCAAGGGAAAGGATTGTTTCAAACTTTGAGTAGCGCCAGAGAGTCAACAACTTGACGGTGAAGTAAACCAGGAGAATGACGGTCAAGATTGGCAGGTAGCGGAAATAAAGATCCAGCAAGGGCTGTGCTGTGATTTTTCCGAGGAGTGCGGTCAGCCAATCGAAACCAAAGTGATAGTTTTTGAGTAAAAAACCATTGATCTGAGGGTGGTTTAGGGAGATAAGTGTATTCTTGAAGTGCTCCGAAAGCGAGAGGTGAAAGATAGCATCATGGCCGTTCGGGCCCCAGAGCCCCAGACCGAAGACGTAAACCAAGCCGCTTCTCGCAACAGTGATGAGCGACCCGGCTCCGAAGAGAAAGCCCAAAGTGAGAACGAATTTGTTCTTCTTGGAGCGGACTATCAATATCACGGCAAGGGCGATCAGGGCGAAAAGCCCCGAGCCTAGCGCGACCCGGCTGCCAGAAAATGGGGTGTGCGGGGTCATGACCCAAGTAGTTTGACCGGGCTTATCTGATTCTTTGTATTGGTCGCTATCGAGAGGTGGGGCGGAAAAATTGGCAAAGATTATCTTTTGGGGCTCAAGACGAAACTCCTTGTCCCCTTCCCTGAAGATGACTTGCCAGCGGTCATAGGTGATCGTTGCCTTCGAAAGATCGATATCGAGCTCGAGCGTTTTCCCAGGAAACTTGACCGAGTCGACCTCTGCTGCGACCTCGGAATAGAGCGTCCGACTGATGTTTTTGATGAGGTAGTGTTCCTCGGCCTCGCTGGCGTTATAGATTCTAAAATCGACAACCTCGGTCTTGCCGTCGTTGCTTTTTAGCCCCAAACGGTAGAAGGGGTTTTGGTACCAATAAACCGTACCGGGAGTTTTTCCGGTTATATCCTTGGTTTTGAAAAAGAAGGCCGGATTCGTGAAAGAATAGCGTGTCTGCATCCAGCCCGCAAAGTCGGCAGAGGAGATAAACTTCAGTTCATATTTGGCTTGGTCGGCAACTAGGGCGGCATAGGAATTCTTGATCTCTTTTTGATACTGGGCCAAACCGTAGTCGTTCTCCAGACCGATGTTGGTTTGGGTGAATTCGTTAAAGTCACCTTTGCTATAGATACCCAAGAGATCGCTGAAATAATTTGTTGACTGGCCCATGAAAGAATAGTCATTTACCTGGGTCGAGTAATTGCTTTCAGCCCGGGTGCCATAGAAGTTGAAAGGATCGCGCTGAGCCCACTTGGTCAGCACCAGATTGATCCGGTCATTTCTGCCGGAGGCGGGAACCAGAAAATTATATTTGCTCGGGAAATAGGGGCTCCCCAGATAACCGCCCCAAAGACGATAGTTATCGGTGCTGTATTGTTCGTCACAAATTACCGCCGAGACGACCGAGTAGTGATTACTTAGGTACTCAAGCGAATAGGCGTCCAGGTGCCAAGCGCCGACTACCTTCGGATAGTAACCAAACTTATCGTAAAAAGATTTCATGTAAGCATCGATGAGCTTTTTCCTATCCGGCTGGCTGTAGCCGGAGAGGAAGATCCGATTCGCCTGGGACATATACTCACCTTGGGTATAAACCACACCGGCGGCGACAGTGAGTTTTGGGGTGATCTCGAGAAAAGCGCCAATTGCCTGGCTGCTATCGGTGGCGCTGATGTCGTTAAAGTAAGCGGAGATGGTGGCGCTTTCGATCGCATCGAAACGCAGGAGCCAGTCCACCGGGAAATTATTCTGCTTTGCGAGCTGGTATTGGTATTTTGGTAAATCAAGCGGGTCTTGTTCACCGGCACCCCATCCCTCTTCGCCCCGAATGGGATTGGTGAAGGACACAAAGTGGGGCCGGTCAAGGGCGAAGGCAGAAGGAGTGAAAAACCCGCTCGAGATCAGAATGAAGAAAGCAGACAGGAGGAGACGTTTAAGCATGGCCGGATTTGAAATAGCTAAGGGTTGCTTTCAGAAATTCTTTGCCCTCAAGCAGGTAAACCGCACCAAGATAGACGATGGTCGAAGAGATGGTCAGAACTCCAATCGAAAGGATGTTGGTGGCAAAGCGGGATGAAAAAACCAGAAAGATGGTCATCGCCGCTGACGAGATCAGCGAAGTTCTGAAAGAGGCAGAAAGCGAAAACTTGATATGCCTTCTGACGGCGATGACGGTGACGACGGAAGAAGTGGCAATCAACCCCACGGCCAGACTGACACCGAGGTAGCCGCGGTACCAGCCAAGAACCGGCATTAATAACCAGGTCAAGACCACCCACATGATCATCAATTTGGAAGTGGTCTTGATCTTCCCCAGGGCATTGAGGGTGTTGGTCAGGCTGGTCGAGACGCAAGCCCAGGCGGAGTTGTAGACGTAGAAGTAGAGAGGAATGAGGGCGGGTAGCCACTTGAGATAACGGGGAATAATGTGGACCAGGGGGTTAGCTAGAAGAGCCATCCCGATCAGAATTGGAAAGGTCGAGAGGGTGAGATATTTAAGAGAGAGTTCGATGGCTTTCGCCAGTCTGACTTTGTCGTGCTGGAGACGGGAGAAGGCAGGAAAGGCGACCTTGGTGACGTTGTCCATGAAAATACGTAAGGGAAGACCGGCCCAGCGACTGGCCCAGCCCAGGTAACCAAGGCCGTCCGCCCCGATAAGTTTCCCCAGGACGACAGTCATACCGTCATCCTTGATCACGGCGAGAAAAGAATTGGCCTGAAAGGGTAAGCCGAATTTCAGCAGACGACTGAGGGCGTCTTTTGAAAAACCAAACCGGGGACGCCAGGGAAAAATCAGGTAGACCAAAACCAGACCGGTCAGGCTGCGGGCGAGGATAGCCAGGGTAAAGGCAGTGATCCCTAAGCCTTTCCAGGCGAAGAAAACGGCGACAAGATTGAAAACAATGGTTTCGGCGATCTGGGGGATAACCAATTTGTTGAATTGGAGATCGCGCTCGAGCAGAATGGAGGGAATGGTTTTTAACGAACTTAAGAACAGCGAGATACCCAGAGACCACATCAGATAAACGGCGGCCGAGTTCAGGTGAAAGTTGGTACGGATGAAGGGTGTGCCCACAAAGAGAAGCAGTAATAGAGTGATCACAATCCCCTGCTGGACAGTAAAGGTGGTTGAGAGGTCTTGGTCGGTAACCTTGTCTTTTTTCTGGACTAAGGCGGCGGCCAGGCCAATGTCAGAGAAATAGGCCAAGAAGTTCACCACCGCTGAAACCAGAAAGAAAATGCCGTAAACACTCGGGTCGAGAAAAACAGTCAAACCGAAGGTGGCGGCAAAGGAAATCAGCTGAACCACAAAGGTGCGGGAAATCAGGGCGGCGACGCCTTTGACCGAACGGTGCTTGATCTGCTCAACGTCGATGGCGCTTTCGAGCGGTGTTTGGGCTTCAGGTTGCTGAGGAAGCACGTTTTTGCATTAAATAATAATTGAGGCCAAGTAGTGTAAATACGATCGCACCTGTTGAAATTATATTGGAAGCGGTACGTAGTGGCGTTTCGCCAAAGGTGATCTTCACCTGCCGGCTCCCGGGAGGCAGGGCAAAAGTGATCGCCCCGATCTCGTCCGGCTTGATAATCGCGGTGACGTCGTCGTAGCTCACTTCCCAACCAGGGTAGTTAAAGGTATGAAAAGTCAAAGTTTCGGAGGTCTTATTATCCACTTTTACAACGTAGCTAAGAGGGTTCCCGTCAAACACCTCGATCTTGGTGGATTTGTACATTGGAGTCAGTTTTGCCGCCGGGAGAGCCTTCGGACGAACTGCCTTAACGGGAAGGGGGGCATAATCTTCGGCGAAGTTAAGATAGTCCGCCGAAACGGTTTCTCCCGGAGAAAGAACGCTCCTCACTAGAAAAATCCGCTGGTAGTATTGGTCCTTGCGGTCGACGATGAGGCCTGGCCGAAAATAACCGACGTTGATTGCGATCACACTGACCAAGAGAACAAAGGTGACCGGTTTGGTGAAGCGGTCAGGAAACTTCGTCACCATCAGCAGAAATAGGAGTGGAGTAAACCAAGTAGTAAACATCAAAAGGCGCCAGGGAAACTGGATCTGCTGAAGCAAACTGAAGGAACGCCAGACAAAGTCGGAGCGGATGTTCATCAAAAAAATGGCGACAAGGGTCATGACCAGGGTAGTGCGAAAGAGCCAAATATCGGAGGAGGATTTCTTCTGCTTTTTGATGAAGCCGTAAACAAAATAGATGGTCGCCAACGCGAGGATGAGTAGGTTGACCAGACCGATCTGGAAAGAGAAAGTATCAGAAGAAAAAGGATTGGCCCCCTGATAGCTCCAGGCGCTATAGATGAGTTGTTTGATAAAGGGAAACTGGTCGAGGTAGTTGAATGGCCCGCCGGTCTTGATAAACTGTTTCTCGAAAATCACCGGGATCCAGTAATAGGCGGAGAGAAGAAAAGCCAAGACGACCGACTTCAGATAGGAGATCGCGACGGTGTATTTCTTCTGGACCACGACCGGGGTAATGAAAATAAGAGCAAAGAAAGGCAGGGTGACGAGGGCGGCGGGTTGGTGGGAGAGGATGAGGGCGGCCAGCAAAATTCCCAGGGTAGCTACTTTGACCGGGTGATCTTTCTTGAGAATGGAATAGCCGGCAAGAAAGATCCATGGGAACAGGGCCAAAGCGAATACCTCGCCCAGAGAGCCCCGGACAAAGTGGTCGATCGACTGGTAAGGAGTATAGGTATAGAGAACGGCGGCAAAAAGAGCAAAGAAGTTCGAGCCGGTGATGGCAATGCCGGCGAAGAACATCCCAGCCGCCCCGGCAACCACTGATAGGACCAAGAGCAATTTGAATATGACAGTCAGGGGAAGATCCGCGAGGTGGCCCAAGTAGCCCAGGTAATAGGGCAACTGATAGTTGAAACCGGGAAAGGGCGAACCATATTCAAAGTGCATACCGGCCGCCCAACGGGGAGGGAACTGGCCAAGATCAATGGTCTTGAAGTAATGATAAAGATTGGCGATCTGGGTCTCATCGTTGAAGGTGAACATTTTATCGGAAAGGAAGAAACTGTAAGTCGGAAAAATTAGGGCAATCAAGATACCCAAGAAAATTAGTTTAGTTTTCATCGTTTTTTTGGTAGGCTACGACTAACCAGACGGTTAATAGCAAACCGGAGCCTAAGCTAATCATATTCGAAATCAGACGAAGAGGGGTATCTTCGAAAAACGCCTGAATCAACTGGTGGCCTTTTCTTAGACTGACGGTGATCAGGCCGTAGTCATTTTCAATATCGTACCCGATCGGGACAGCACCCCTGTTTTGATACAGAGTCCAACCGGGGAAATCCATTACCGGGAAACGAACGATCGCCCTGTCGCCCATGACATCAAACTCGCTGCTGAAATAATTACTCCTTTTGTCAAAATAGTTGATATCGACCTTGCCGCTGATGACTTGTGGGGCACTCGGCGCTTTGGCTTCAGGGATGACTTTCACAGTCGCGGGTAGGTAGTCGAGCAGGGCTCCTTTGATCTGAGTGTTGTATTCACTACCGCTAAGTTTGATTGAGTCAGTCATATTCGGAAAATATTTCTCGAAACGGAAGTAGGAAAAGTTCGCAGCGATGAGAAAGGCAATGAGAAAAGACGCGGCTTTCATTTGTCTCTCAACTTCGAGGGGAAGCGCTTCGAAACAAAAGCCGATCAGAAGCGAGGTCAGCAAAGCGGCCGGCCCCAGGAAGCGCCAGGGAAACTGGACGAATTTGAGAGCTTCGACCCTCTCCCAGATCATGACCGAACGGGCATGGGTCATGAACAAATAGAATAGGGATAAAGAAAAAACCAAAAGGAAAAAATAAACGACTTTCTTGTCGCGGCGCTTGTACCAGATCAAAAACGGGGCAAACAGCAGAGAAACAATCGGGACGATACCAACGAAGAAGGAGAGGGTTTGCGGGTACTGATAAGATTCAAAGCGCGAGGGTCCATAGCCCCAGGAAAGTTTGGTGAACAACTGGCCGATGGTAGTGAAGTGGGCCCGGAAATCAAAATAGTCGGAGGTCAGAAACTTGGTCTGAATGTATGACTGTTCAAAGAGAACCGGGAAAAGGAAGAAGGCGGACAGTCCGACTCCCAGCAGGACCGCCGGAGCGATATAGAGTGTTTGTTTTTTATGGTCTTTGTTGGCCAGGAAAAAGTACAAACCAAAGACCAGAATTATCGGGGCGCTGATCAAAACAGTAATGTTGTGGGTGGTCAGCAGGGCGGCCAGAGAAAGGGTAAGCAGAAGTGCGTTTCCAACGACTGGTTTTTTGCAAATCCTAACAAGAGCAAAAAGGACCAGGGGTATCAGGGTCAGACCCCAACTTTCCGAAAGCGCACCGCGGACAAATATATCAACCGCATGATAAGGAACTGCCAAATAGGCGATAGCAGAGATGAGGGCGGAGTTTTCCTTCATGAATTCGCGCGAAAGGAGGTAGGCGAAGGCCCCCGAGAGAAAGAGCGAAAGCAGAAAGAGGATTTTGACGGTGTCCACTAGGGAAAAACCAATCAGGTGAAATGCTTCGCCCAGGTAATATGGCAGAGCCGAGTAGTAGTTGAAAAGCGGCTGGCCGTAGTTTTGGCCAAGATCGGCCACCCAGCGGCAAGGAATCTGGCCGTTTTCAAAACAACGGTTCATTTCGAAAAGGCGCATCACCTGAAGGTCGTCGTGCATGGCATAGTAGCCCGGCCGGAGAAGCTGCCAACCGAGAACGAGAGAGACGATAAAAATGATGATGAGGTTTCTTTTAGACATGGTGTTTTTCTTTCTTGACCAAAACGATCAGGGCGAGCGGCAGAAAGACAAGGGTAAGCACATCACCCAGTAATCTAACCGGAGTGTGGCGCAATACTGCCCGGATCCGATGTTCTCCGGCCGGCAAGGCAAGGGTGATCAGGCCTAGTTCATTATCGTGGTTGTGGCTGACCACCTTCCCATCAAGGCGAACCGACCAGCCGGGGAAATCAAATTGGGGAAGAGTAAGGATGGCGTTTTCCTGAGTCTTGGTGGTGAAGTCAAACGAGAAGGTACGGTGACGGAAGTCCAAAACACTCAAAGAACCGTGGTCAAGATATGGATAGACCGGGGCCGGTTTTCCCGGAGGAAACTTGGCATAGATAGGCAGATAATCGAAGATGCTAATGGTCAGCTGTCTGTCCCAGGAAAGACCGGAAAACTTTTCGAAGATGGTGATGTTGAACCATTCCCGGGGACTAAAGTATGAAACATTCATGAATATGAGCAGGAAAGAAAAAGTGATTAGAATGATTTTGGCGGCACGGCCCTTCAGGTAATAAATAAAGTAACCGGCGATCAAGCAAAGAAAAAGATTGGCGGTGACCAGGAAACGCCAGGGGAACTGCAGATAGACCAAAAGCGGGATCATTTTCCAGATGAAGGTCGACTTCTCATGGCTCATGAAAAGTGAGATCAGCAAGAAGATGGCGGAGAGGAAAACGATCAGGGCGGACAAATTCAGATTTCGCCTCATGAAATTCAGAAATAAAACAGCGAGAGAAATAACGAGCAGGAAGAGCTGAACCGGCCCCAGGAAAAATGACAGATCGTCGGTCGGCCCAATCTCGGAGGAACCATAGCCCCAGAAAGTGGAGACAAAGAGTTGTTTCAAACTGACAAAGTGGGCCAGATAATTGAAGTAGCCAAGGATGAGCGACTCGGTGTGAGCAAAACCTTTCTCAAAAAGGACCGGCAGGAAGAAGCTCCCCGCCATCAGGGCGGCCCAAAGAAGGCCGATCAGGCCATACTTAACAAACTTGGCTTTTTGCTTTGATTGCACCAGAAGAACCAGGGCGATGACGGCGACCATCGGGGTGAAGATGAGGGTGCTGATGTTGTGAGTGACGAGAAGCAGGGCAAAACTGGTCCCCAATAGAGCCGACTTTTTCAGGGTGGGCTTTTTGAATAATTGCAAAACGGCATAAAGAATCAGAGGCAGGAAGACAAAGGCCCAGGTCTCACCCATGGCTCCCCGGCTAAAAAGATCGGAGGCGCGGTAGGGCGCATAAGCGTAGGCTAGCGCAGACAAGAGTCCGCCAAGGGGTCCAAAAAGGGAGGCAGCCAAAAGAAACATGGATAGGTTCCCCAGGATGAGGGGCAGGATAAACCCGAGCTTGACGGCGTCGAAAAGCGGCAGATGTAGGAGGAGGCGGCCGGCGGTCATGACATAGTAGGGCAATGGACCATAGTACGTAAACTGGGGATAGCCATACTGATAACCCATATCAGGAACCCAGCGGCAGGGAAACTGGCCGTCGCGCAAACAAAGCTCCATCTGATAGACCCGCATCGCCTGAAGGTCATCATGCATCGGGAAGAATCCGGGCCGGAGGAGTGAAGTGAAAGTCGGGATCGTCAGGACAATGACCAGGAGATACCACTTGGCAGACAGGATGAATTTAACGATGCGGGAGAGCACAATAAAATTATAATCAAGCCTGGCTAATTAAGCGAATGCCAGTTGTGAACTCAAAAAAGACTTATATGCGCTATAATATAGGACTATGGGAAAAGAAACCCCCAACAGAAGAGAACTCTCTGAGCTTACTGACAAGCTCGGTTTCCTCTCTGATATTACAGGTCTACCAATCACAAATCTGGCTGCCTTCCCCGAGCTTGCCGAGTTTGGCCGGCAGAGGAGATTTGCCGATGAGATACCATTTTCTCTCGAGCTGACCCTGGGAGAAAAGGAAGAAGAATATCACCTAATGGTTCAGATCTCGCTTGGGTACGATGACGAGTTTGGCGAATGGGTGCCTAGTTGGTCCTGGAATCTGGCATACAACGATGAAGAAATCTTCGCGACTCACCGCTGGAGCTCTGCTCCGGAGACATTCACTGAGAAGACCCTTCGGGATACCACTGGCGCTACTTCGTTTTTAGTTGAAAAGACAGGACGTTTGCTGGGTGGACCGGATACCGGGGTGGCCTTTATGGATTACGAGAGATGTACCCTCGAGAGCCTGAAGGGGAAAGACTCGTATTTTGAGAGTATCTACCTGGCTTTGATGACCCACATGAAGGAAATCGGTCGGGAAATGCCTCCAATTCTTTCCAAAAGAAAGGACATTGCGGAATTGATGGCAAAGGGAGATGGCCGAGGGGTAGAAAAAATTCTCAAGGCTATAAGTTTGTTTGAGCTACCATACCTAGAACCAAGATGCCAAAAACACGTTAATCGTGAAATGGAGGTTATCCGGGAACGTATGGGTTGGGAGGAGCGCCGCCGGGACAAGGACGTATCGCTCTCCGAGTTTGACCCAAACCTGATGGTCATAACCATTGAAATGGGCGAGACAAAGCTTCCTCCTTACAACATCCTGGTGGTCGAGAATGACCTGGACAACTTCGGTGGTTTTTCGCAGGTGGTGATTCACGCCCTTGAAGGAGATGGGCGCTACCGGGGAACCAACGTTATCACTGAGTATAATTTGCCTAATTGCATGGCGCTTGCCGAGGCTGATAGAGTGGATCTGATCATCTTTGACTGGACCAATCCGACAAGCTGGGAGGTACTTATGGTCAGGAACGAACCGAACAGCTTTTACAACCTGTTCTATGGCGACACTCAAGGCACAATCCTTATTGGCGTTGAGGGGCCCCAGTTTGGCACTAACGATGGAAAAGTTCTGGACGAAAAGGCTATGAACGAAAAGGCGGATAAAACCGGTATTCGCGCCACTTGGATGAAAATGATTGCCGAGGCCTGTTTGAATGAGGGGGTCGCAGTCCCCCCTCACTTTATTGTCAAAGACAGTTTTACCGACCGGGACATGAGCAATATTGTCTCCCAAAAACTGGGCAATCCCCTGAAAAAGCGCCGTTAATATCCATCAGACCTGGTTAATAGAATATTCTCCGCCCTGAACGTGGAGGTACTGGGAATTGGAAAGAAGAATTATCTTGGTATCCTCCCGGTACAGAGATGAGATCTCTTTTAAATATTCGTCCCTGAAGTCACTACTTCCCCAGTGGGGCACTATGGCCAGGTCGACGATGCCCAAACCCATCGACTTCAGATCGGGTGCCGCGAGAGCCTCGTCAGATGGAATAAAGTCGATAGCAACGCCAACTATCGAGGAGCCGGCGCTTGAGCCGATGTACAGGTTGCCATCTGCAATCCATTTTTTGAGGAACTCGTCAAATCCGGTCTTAATTACCTGATCGAGAAGATAATAGGTATTTCCCCCACAGACATATACTCCGTTTTTGTCCGCCATTTTTGAGGCAAATTCTTCCTTTGATAGCCCGGTGATGGTGAATTCATCTACCCGAAAGCCGGCGGAAAGCAGCTTGTTCTTTTCCTTCGTCACCCACCAGTGATCACCCTTCTCAACTTCGGCGGCGGTATTGATGAAAGCGAGGTTATATTGGGTAGGTTTATTGGGAAGATGTTTTACGATATCGTCGAGGACATAATCCCCGCTACTGGCTAGGAAAAGATTTGTCATAAGCGACAGTTAAAAGTAACCACCGTCGACTGCAAGGACGGACCCCGTAATATAGCTGGAATCATTTGAAGCCAGAAAAAGAACAACTTTGGCTATTTCGTCGGGTCTAGCGAAACGTTTTAACAAGGCCCTTTCCTTTTCCTCTTCGATAAATTCCTTCGGTAAATCAGCATTCATATCAGTGTCCACCCAGCCAGGAGCGATGGCATTGACCAGCACATCTGGGGCAAGTTCTATGGCTAAATCCTTTGTCAGTGAAATTAGTCCAACTTTTGAGGAATCATAATCTGCGGAGGTCGGATCAAAACTGGTCAGTCCGCTATTGGAACAGATGTTAACGATCTTCCCTTTTTCTTTCGTTAGGTGAGGGGCGGCATATTTTGAACAGAGAAATGGTCCCACTAAGTTCACTGACAGTGTTCTGTGCCATTGTTCGACGGATTTATCGAAAAGTGGAACATCAAAGACTAAGGCTGCATTATTCACCAAGATATCGAGTTTGCCAAACTTCTTGATTGCACCATCGACCATTTCCCTGACTTGTTCTTCCTCTGAAACATCGCACTTAATGGCTATTGCCTCCGATCCGAGTTTCTCGATTTCGCCGATCAATGAATTTGCTTCCGTGTCTGACTTGACATAGTTTACGACAACTTTCGCTCCTTCCCCCGCAAAAGCGATAGCGGTGGCTCTACCGATCCCTCTGCTTGAACCCGTGATCAGAACTATTTTGTCTTTGAATTTCATGGGCTAAGTATACCAGTCCTACAGGGTCTAACCCCGTAGGGGAACTAGCGCTTGAGCTGGAAAAATAATAGGGTTTCGTGGGTGCCGTCTGCGCGGGCCGGTTTTGGGTAGCTTCCGATCAGCTCGAGTCTGCTCATATCCTGTGGGGAAAGATTGACGCGGGAGGCATTGGCGACGAGATACACCGTGTTGGCCTTGTCCAAGAGAGAGTTGGTGAGCGACTCGGGCAGAGTCTTAATCGAGGGCGAGCCGCCGATGACGGTGATATTGGGTGTTCCTTGAGTGTAGATCTGGAGGCCGTCGGGAAGAGTGCCAAAGAAGCCGTCGGTGCCGACGACGATCTTTTGTCCGCCGTTCGCTTTCTCAATCAGATAATTAGCAACTTCTTTCTGGCCCCAGCCGGCAGTCCAGTCCTCCAGATAGCCGCTGCGCATATCAAAAGGCATCCCGGCGCTTTCCGGTTTGATGACGAACAGGAGGGACAAAACGATCGGCCAGAGAAAAGCAGCGGCGAAGATAACTGTCCTTTTGTCCTTGAATCGTTCGGTGAGATAAGAAAGACCGAAGGTGATCGGTACAACCAAGGGTACGGCGGCAAACAATATGTAGCGGCTAGTGTACACTTTCGCGACCAACGCCTGAGCGACCAAAGCTGCTGCACAAAAAAGAATTAAGGTAAGAGAGGCTTTTCGAAAACGGGAAAATAGCGAGGCGAGAAGACAAACTAGAAACGGCGGGGTCAGCAGATACCAGAGCCAAAGACCGGTTGTTTTCATATTTCCCACCAAGGGATTAAGGAGGTGTCTGCTCACCTCTCCGATGGAGAAGAGATAGTCCTGGTTGCGGCTGCCGATCAGATGGAAGTTCACTCCGAGACGGAGAATATTGTAAATGGCCTGAGAGAGAATCAGCGCGACGAGGTAAGCACCCACAAGTTTCAATACTTTCTTCTTGACATCCTTGGATTTGAAATCAAAGAGGGCGAGAAATATGAGCGGCTGGCTTAGATAGAAAAATATTGCCGGTGACTTCGTGATCAGACCCAAACCGATGGCGAAACCAAGGAGCATGGCTAGATCAAGTCTGGGCTTTTTCACAAGCAGTGCCCCCAGAGCGAGCGACCAAATGCCAAAGGCGGAAAGCAGACTGTCAGCCAGGGCCATGCGGTCGAAAAAAACGCTAAAAGGGAGGAGGGCATAAACAAGGGCGGCCAAAGAAGAGAGAGCCAGACTTCCGGTCAAAACGTAGGTCAAGAAAGCGATGCCGGCCAGGGAAAAAAGACCGGCGCCGACGGAAACCATGCGGCCGGCAACCAGCGGATCATGAAAAAGCTTGAGTGAGGGCATGGTCGCCCACATAAAGAGGGGCTGTTTGCCGTCGGAAAGGGGAAGAAAACGCAGGCTGGGCTCGTTTCTCATAATTTGAGACCACCTGATATAGATCGCTTCATCAACAAAAACCGGGATCCTGGTGAAAGCGGGGAGGCGAAGGGCAAGAAAGACAACCAGGGCAAGAATAAAGACGACTAGAGGTTTGGCCAACTTCGATTTAGCGGTAAAGTCCTTTAAGATCATTGATTTTTACATTGAGTATTTGTTTCAACATATCAATTGACTCCTTGACCATCTTGTTTTCCTTGCCGGTGCTGAGGTCCTGCTGGGACCACTCCACTTCAACTTCCTTCAACTTGTAACCTGATTTTTCGGCCAAAAATAATAACTCGACGTCGAAGGCGGAGACGGTCCAGCCAACAGCCCTTTCCCGCAGGACTGAAAGTTTGGGGAAGATCTCTTTGGCGACGCTGGCCTTGAAAGACTTGAAGCCACACTGCGTATCAGCTACATGAGCGAGCAAAAAAAGCTGACGTAGAGTTCGGAAACCCCAGGAGGTGATCTGTCTCATCGGGGGAAAATTCTTCCTGGTCGTGCCCCGTGAGCCAAAAACGACGTCGTAGCCCTGGCCGTAGTAGGGAAGAAGTCTCTCAACTTCTTTTAGAGGTGTGCTTTGATCCATATCAGTGAAAAGAATTATCTCGCCCTTGGCCGCTTTGATGCCGGCGTTGACCGCAGACGCTTTCCCTCCGTGGGCGTTTTTCAAGAGACGGAAGCCGCCGTGTTTTTTGACAAAAGCCTCGGCCAGATCACGGCTGCCATCAGTGGAACCGTCATCTGAAATAATTACTTCCCAAGTGTAAGGAACTTTCTTCAGATAGGCACTGACCTGGGTCAAAGCCCCAGCCTGAAGATTTTCTTTTTCGTTGTAATTGGGAATTACGATGGATAGCTTTGGCGTCATCTGGTTTGATTATAGCGACTCTACTGATGATACTTACCCGTGAGGTCGTTCACGCGGATGGCAATTAGTTCAGAGAGCGAGTTCACCAGATCCTCAGGAAACTTTACCCGGGTGCGACTGTCATCCGTCCAGGAGACCGGGATCTCCTTGATGACGTAACCATACTTGTGGGCAAGAAAAAGAATCTCAGCGTCAAAGCCCCAGCGATTTATCTGTGCATGACTAAAAACCTTCTGTGCGACTTTGGCCGAAAAACACTTAAAACCGCAGGTGAAGTCGGAAACCGGAACACCAAGCGATAGCTGGGATAGCAGGGTGAAACCCTTGCCGAGATTCTCCCGCAGCCAGGGCTGGTGGACGACCACTTTGGCGCCCTTGGTTTTTCTGGTGCCAATGACGACGTCATATTTTCCCAAGTGTGGTCTGAGTTTTGCCATTTCAGCAATCGGGGTGGAGAGGTCCATGTCCAGGAACAAGCGGTATTCTCCAGTGGCGGCGAGCATCCCCTGTTTGACAGCATAGCCCTTGCCCTGGTTCTTCTCGTAACTGATGAGACGAAACTTTTTTGCCCGGTTCATCTTCTGGAGCTCTTTGTTGGTGTCATCGGTACTGCCATCATTGACGATAATCAGTTCCCAGGTTTCCGTACGTTTGGCAAGATAGGCCAAGATTTCTCTGACGTGGTTTCTGCCGCTTTCGTTATAGGCGGGGACAATGACCGACCAGAAGGGAGACCGTTTCATAACGTATATACTATATCCTAAATGGTTCTTGCGGTACTGGTGCTACTCATCAACATTATTTTCTTTCGGGGGCTCTTTGTGGGACTAGTGCCAATTCCTCTGGATGCCCTGGTCGGTGTTTATCACCCCTGGGCCGATCAGTTCTGGGGGTTCGTCGCCGGGGTACCGTACAAAAACATTGCCCTAACCGACGTTTTCTCCCAACTATATCCCTGGAGAACTCTGGCGATGGACCTGATCAGAGGTTGGCAGCTTCCCCTCTGGAATCCCTACTCTTTTATGGGTGGGCCGCTCTTGGCCAACTGGCAATCGGCGCCATTTTATCCGCTCAATTTGCTGATGCTTCTTTTCGGCGACGTCACCGGCTATGGCCTGATGGTCGCAGTCCAACCGCTACTGGCGATGTGGTTCATGCTGCTTTTTTTGCGCGAAATAAAGGTAAGCAGAGCGGGGAGCTTCGTCGGGGCAGTCAGTTTCGCTTTCGGCGGCTTTATGATGACTTATTTGGAATACGCGACGACCGGCCAGATACTGACTTTCATTCCGCTTTCACTGTGGCTTATCGAAAGGTTTCTACACGGCCAAAAGAAGAGATATCTCCTGGGTCTTCCTTTGGCTGTATTTTTTATCCTCACCGGGGGATTTTTTCAACCGGCGTTTTATGCGCTTCTTATTATCTCAACCTATGCCTTTATCGCCAGTAGTGTGGCCTACGGAAAGATCGTTTCCGGGCAGATTTTTCAGATATTCTTTTTCCTGCTCTTGGGGGTCGGTCTGGCGGGGCTGCAGCTTTTTCCGACGGCGGAACTACTCTCTCTTTCGATCCGGAATTTGGATCACAATATTGCCGAGTATCAATATGGCCTGCTTCCCCTGAAACACCTGATCACTCTGATCGCGCCTGACTTTTTTGGTAACAGCGCCACCGGAAATTATTCCGGCTTTATGCAATATCAGGAAACTTCCGGATATTTTGGCATCGTCGGTTTGATACTGGCCCTGACGGCACTGTTGTTTTCAAAAAAGAATTTCCGCATTTGGTTTTTTTCATTGTTCTTTCTGGTTTCTCTATTCCTGGCTTTCGAGAACCCGCTCTCCAAAATGGTTTTTGAATTTAAGCTGCCACTGCTCTCGACCGGGTATGCCAGCCGGTGGCTGATGATTTTCTCCTTTTCCGGGGCGGTGTTGTCCGCCTTTGGCTTTGATCTGATTAAAAAGAAACGAAAATTGCTTCTATCTGTATTGGTATTAGTACTACTTGGTGCTCTCTATCTCACTACCAAGGAGAGCGTCTCGACACGGAACCTGATTCTGCCATTGGCAACGACAGCGGCGGCGATATTACTTTTTGTCGTCCCGCAGAAAAAAGTGGTCGTTTTTGCCCTTTGTTTGCTGGTCACCTTCGACCTGCTCCGCTATGCCACCAAATTCACCCCGATGGCTCGGTCAGACTACGGTACAACTCAAATACCATTCATCCAGAAAGTCCATGATTTGGCGGGGATCAACCGCGTGGCGATCGATACCGGACCATTGATGAGTGCAAATACCTGGATATATGGGCGCATTTATACTATCGGCGGCTACGATCCCCTGCTATACAAGGATTCCGGTATTTGGTTCCGGGCAATCAATGTGGGAATTAACCTCAAACAAAAAATCGACGGCAGTCTGGGAGAGGGGGCTATGACCAGGTATCTTAATCTGGATAATCCACTTTCTCCCCTATTGGATCTGACGGGGACAAAATATCTACTGACCCTAAAGAAGGACAGAGAGGGCAGATTTAAAAGCGAGGGAGTAATCAACGGCGAATTGCTGAAAAAATATCAAGTTGTGGATTCGTTTGGGGCGAGTGTACTACTTGAAAACAAGACGGCGATGCCGCGGATAAATCTCTTCTACCAGGCGGAAGGTGAAATGAATGATGTCAAAGCGGAGGAAAGATTGATCGGTGGTTTTGATTTCCGAAATAAGATATTACTCAAAGAAGAAAAGCCCCGGGGGTTTGTCTCCGACGATAGCAACTCGGTTGAATTGCTTTCGTACTCGGCCAACCGTGTCGAGATAATTGCCAACACCAAAAACGGCGCCTACCTGATGCTCTCCGACACCGACTATCCGGGTTGGAAAGCAACGGTTAACGGCAGTGAAACAAAAATTATCAGGGCAGACGGGATCTTTCGAAGCATCATCCTCCCGGCCGGAGAAGCCAGAGTCGCCTTCACCTATTTCCCAGATAGTTTCAAAAACGGGTTGGCCCTGACGATCGCGAGCGCACTGGCGCTTATCGCCTTCGCCGTAGTTGCCAAGAGAAAAAATACTTTTTAGTTCGGGTGGGTGAGGCGGTAGATTCTGATGCCGTCAATGCGCCACTCTTGTTGTGTTTTCGCGATTCCGAAGATGGCAATTTGGTAGGCCGGATTCCCCTCCGGCTGGCACTTGTCTCCATCCTCGCAGACGGCGAAGAGCTGGTCGGTGACGCCGTTTTCTCCTCTGACCATTTTGGCTTTTTTGTTTTCCAAAATATAACGGTAAGACTCGTCGTAATTTTGCTTGGCGATCAGACCAAAGTTGAAGGGCTGACCGTTTGACTCTTTGATGATCAGGTCGATGATCTGTTCGGTCCGCGCCAGTTGACGATTGGGTGTTTCTCTCACCGGTGAATTTACGACATTAAGGTAGACCAGCCAGACGAGGAAAACCAGTCCGAATAGACGGAGGGGAAGCTTCTCCTTTAGAAAATAGGCAATGGAGACACCCAAGATCATATATAGTGCCGGATACATAAAACCGTAGTAATGGGCATAGACGTGTTGTTTGTAAACGATAAGGCCAAGAAACCCGAAGAAGGCCCAAGAGGATAAGAGAAGAAGCGGCGCTTTGTTTTTGGCCCGACGGAGAAAGAGAATGAAGCCGGCGAGAATGACGAGGCCGACGAGGATGGGATAGGTAGTGGCGCGGCCCAAAACCATATCAGAGACCACCTTGTCAGTAATCAGACTAAAACGGTCCGATCTGGCCGGGTTGAGGTTGATGGTAGTTTGGCGGTCGGTAAAAAAAGTTTTGAAGGCGTTAAAGTTCATGAAATTATGCTTCAAATCAAACAGAAGCAGGGGGAACATCATCAGGAAAAAGAGAGCGGTGGCGATCAAGGTATGTTTGATAAGCGAGGCTTTTTCTTTTGGTTTTGGCCAAGCAGAGCGAATGGTGAGGAGCCAAAAAATACCCAAGGTAGGGATGAGAAGCAGGCCCAGGTAATGCATCTGTAGACCAGCGGCAAGTGAAAATGAAGCGAGAGAAAGTAGAACGAATCTTTTTTCTTTCCAAACCCGATAGATGGACCAGATGGCAAGGAGGGAAAAGAAAGGCATAGGATTTGGGTTCCAGGAGGAACGGGAGTAAATGATGGCGACCGGAGAAAGGGCAAAAAGAAAGGCGGTGAGAAGGGCCGGCAGGCGGCCGAACCAAGATCGGGCAATGGCCCAAGTGAGGAAAATGGTGAGGGTGCCAAGAAGGGCATTCATGATAGCAGGACCGACCGGATTGCCCGCCGAGAGGAGGAGGGCGGGCGCCATCATATAGTAATAGAGGGGTCCGAGATACATGTTGCCGATGCTGGTCTGGGGACCGATGAAAACAAGATTGCCGCGGAGTAAATCGCGGACAATGCGAACGTCACGGCCCTCGTCGCCCAGGAAGGTCATGAAGCCGTCGATTTTATAAAGCCTCAGGGCTAGGGCAAGAACGATGATCAGCCCCAGAACAAGCGACTCGCGCGGGTTATCTTTGAAGAACTTTTTTAGCCTCAGCGTAATTTTTTCCATAAACGAAATAGGTCAACGAAGCTCTTGATGATGACATTTAGTTTTGATCCCGTCCCTTCACCAAGTCGCCTGGGATAATGAGTCACGGGAATTTCGATAATCTTAAAATTGTGTTTCTTGGCCTTGATCAAAAACTCGCTACTGATAAACGCCCCCCGTTCACTTTCGAGTTTTTCGATTTTGTCGATGACTTTTTTGCTGATGAGTTTGAAGCCACAGTCGATGTCGCGGACTTGCAGGTCAAAAAGAAGGTGAACCACGAGCTGCCAGGCGTAGGTGTTCAACTTGCGCCGCAGAGCCACCCGACGCTTGCGATAGTAACCAATGACAAGGTCAGCACCGGTTCTCACCTGGGTATCGATGAGAGTGTCGATCTCAGCGAAGTTGAACTGACCATCGGCGTCAATAAAAGCGATCCAGGAATATTTCGCCCCATAAAAACCACTCTTGAGAGCGGCGCCATAACCGCGGTTGATGGGGTGATCGATGACGCGAAGGTGGGTGTCTTTCGCCGCGAGTTTTCTCGCGACCGCCAAAGTGTTGTCTTTGGAGCCGTCGTTAACGATAAGAAGTTCCCACTTTTGGGCAACCCGGTTGGTGTTCTCGATAACGTTTTTTACGGTTTTCTCCAGGTTTTCACCTTCGTTGAAACAAGGCAGAAAAACGGATAACTCCTTGATTAATTTAGCCATCGATTTTGAGTATACTATACTGACTATATGAGAGCTTATCTGAAGATAGTGCTGCTGACTCTGGCGACTACAGCTTTTGTCTGGCTGCCCTTTTACTTACGTGTACCTGAGTTGCCCGGTTGGGGGTTACCCTTTGGAACCGGAATGCAGGCCGTCTGGAGAAACTTTGACGGACCATTTTATGTGATCGTTTCCAAGACCTGGTACGTCAAAGAAGCGGTCCGGCAAATGTTCTCGGTGCCGCTACCTCTCGAGTACTACCCGGCTCACCTACCTTTCTATCCGGCAACGATTGCAATACTGGACTTTCTCTTCAACGGACCGAACGCGATGTTGATCTCGACACTGACCGGATCGGTGCTGGCTTTCGTGATGTTTTACAAATACCTTTCGGAGTTTCGACTAACCAGGAATCCTTTTTGGCTGACGGCAGTGCTGATGTTTCTGCCGGCACGGATGCTCATCGCCAGAAGCATCGGCGCTCCGGAAACCTGGTTCATCTTCTTTGTCCTCGCCTCGCTTTATCTATATAAAAAGGGCAGATACTTCGGGGCGGCGGCATTCGGGGCTCTGGCGCAGTTGACCAAAAGCCCGGCCATCATCCTCTTTGGGGCTTATGGTCTGGATATTTTATTTCATTATTTCCGGCATAAATCAGACTGGAAAAAGCTGCTTGGCCGCTGGCCGCTGTTGTTGATGCCGGTGAGCTTGCTGTTACTTTTTTCTTTCTACGAGATGCAAACGGGAGATTTCCTGGCTTACTTCCATTCCGGAGATAACTTTCATCTATTCTTTCCGCCCTTCTCGATTTTCTCCCCGGTCGGTCGTTTCTGGACTGGTGATTTCTGGCTGGAGGAAGTGATCTGGCTCTGGCTGATCTACGGCCTGACCGTAACGCGCCTGTGGAAGAAGAAGCTATATACCGAGGCTTTGTTTTCGGGAGTATTCTTCTTCTCGACCCTCTTTGTGGCTCACCGCGATATTGCCCGGTATTCCCTACCGTTGGCGCCTTTTGCCGTGATCGCCTGGAAAGAAGTGCTATCGAAAAAAGAATTCAGATGGATCCTGATCCTTCTGATTTTGCCGATTTTCCTTTATACCTGGAACTTCATTCTCAATAACCAGGCGCCAATCCCCGACTGGGCGCCCTACCTCTAGTCTACAGGGTTAGACCCCGTAGGTCGCCGTTTCCCGGCTGGGCCTCTTGTCAATGAAGACCACTTTCGC
>Ga0209542_10005165_pt1 | contig 26342 bp, 23 predicted proteins | sample RifCSPhighO2_01_FD_184028 | JGI IMG/M metagenome (GOLD analysis project Ga0209542, IMG submission 184028) | Soil microbial communities from Rifle, Colorado - Rifle CSP2_plank highO2_0.1 (SPAdes) (version 2) | ecosystem: Environmental > Terrestrial > Deep subsurface > Rock core/Sediment ...
TAATGTCTCCATAATGATAAACCTTATTTTTATCTTTAGTATAATAATAACCATCTAAAACCTCAAAGGTTGTCGGATCAGCGCCGGGAATAATTCCCTCGTTATAGTAAACATTGTTTTTGTCTTTAGTATAATTATAATAGTTATTTAGAACCTCAAAGGTTGTCGGATCAGCGCCGACAATAATGTCCCTGTAATAGTAAACATTGTTTTTGTCTTTAGTATAATAGTTATTTAGAACCTCAAAGGTTGTCGGATCAGCGCCGACAATAATGTCCCCGTAATAGTAAACATTGTTTTTGTCTTTGGAGTAAGGAACTGGGAAGGGTTCATCGGTTCCATATGCAATATATGGTAAAACCCCAAAGGTTGTCGGGTCGGCGCGGGGAATAATTTCATCTTCATAATAAACATTGTTTTTGTCTTTGGAATAAGGCCATTCTAAAACCTCAAAGGTTAGTGGATCAGAATTTTCAAGTACTGTTGTATCATAGCAATCACTCTCATCACAAAAAACATAATAAACATTATTTTTATCTTTGGAGTGGCCATTTTCTAAAACCTCAAAGGTTGTCGGGTCGGCGCGGGGAATAATTTCATCTTCATAATAAACATTGTTTTTGTCTTTGGAGTAAGGAACTGGGAAGGGTTCATCAATTCCATATGCAATATATGATAAAACCTCAAAGGTTGTCGGATCAGCGCCGACAATAATGTCCCTGTAATAGTAAACATTGTTTTTGTCTTTAGTATAATGGTTATTTAGAACCTCAAGGGTTGTCGGGTCGGCGCGGGGAATAATTTCATCTTCATAATAAACATTGTTTTTGTCTTTAGAATAACCTTCTCCTAGAACCTTAAGGGTTTCCAGGTCAACAACAATATCAACATCATCACTATCACTATTCTCTTGACCAACTGTTTGATCAGCCTCTTTTTGGTTGGACTGGTTAGGTCCGGATAAAATAGCAAGTCCGCCGATGACGATAATGCAGATGATAAGAACCGAAAGTGTTTTTAAATTCTTTAATAGTTCGCCTTTCATCACGATTTGATAATACACCGAAGTCCGGAAAAATCAAGTCAAAGTTCTTCAGAAGACGGGCCGAAGGGAGAGAGCTTGGAAAATCGGGTTTTAAGCACGCGCACAACAGCCTTAAGTTCTGGATTTCCGGTATACCTAAGCACGGCCATACCCGCGGCAATACCCAAAATACCTGAAACTAATCCCTGCCAAAAAACACCCGAGAAAGTTGAAAGATCAAAAACGCGAGAAAAAACATTCAATCCGATATAGGTAACCAACGCGCCCGCCAATGAAACCATAAAAATCTGGAAGAAAATAACACGCAAAAAACTTTTTCCTGTTTTTAAAAAATTCTTGCGAAAAACAAAAAGTAACCACAGCGCGTTTATTATAGTGCCTAAAGAATAAGCTAACGGCAACACTAAAACTTCCGTGCCTGTTAATCCCCTAACTCGCAATAAAGATTCAAAGAATTCCTGAATAGCAGATGACTCGTGAAAAATTTTAAGAAAAACAAAAGACAATACGATAATAATTCCCGTGGAAATGACGTTTACTATGAGCGGCCGGCGAGTTTCGCCGGCCGCGTAAAAACTCCGCACTGTTAATAAAAGCAAACTCTGCGCTAAAATAGAAACGGAAAAAATCGCCACAGAGGCCGCCGTAAGCTGTGTATCCGACCAACTAAACTGTCCAGATCCTAAAATTACGCGCACAATCTGCGCGCGTAGAACTATAAAAAGAAAACTGGCCGGCAAAGCCCAAAAAATAATTTGGCGGGCGGCCGTTTCAAAATGTTTGGTAAATTTCTGAAGATGCTCTTCGTTCGCCAAACCCGCCTGTTGAGCGGATAAACGCGACAAAGTCGGAAAGGCCGCCACTGAAAAAGCAATACCTATCAAACCCAACGGAACTGCCTGTAAATTCTTAGCAAAATTAAAAATTGAAATGGAACCCGAACTTAAAGTCGAGGCTATGGCCACTATAACTAATAAGGCAAAACTATTTAGAGCCAATCCCAAAGCACGCGGCACGGAAACCAATATGACTTCTTTTATTTCCAGCCAATTTATATTGCGAACAAAATGCGGAAGAAATCCGGATTTAACCACAGCCGGAACTTGAATCAGAAAATGGAAAAGCGCGCCCAACACCACTCCTAAAGCCAAGCCATTCAAACCCCAAAGCGGATAAAAAACCAGCACGCCTATAACTATTCCTAAATTATAAAAAACCGGCGATAGGGCATATACAAAAAACTTGCGGAAAATTTGCGTGACAGTGCCAAATAAATTAGAAAGGCCCATAAGAATCGGCGAAAGCATCATTATGCGGATGAGATTAATCAACTCCCCTTGTTCGATTGAATTAAAACCGGGTGCGATTAGAGGCGCTAAAATAGGTACGATTATAAAAACAATCGCGCTTACGGCAATCATAATAATTAAAAAAGCCGTAAATATATTATTCATAAATCTATGGGCTTCCGGTTTACTTTTTTCCAGACAACTTAAGAAAAACGGAATTAAAACGTTTATAGAAACCAAAGAGGCCAAAGATACAAAAAGAAAATCGGGCACGCGAAAAGCGGCGTAATAAATATCAAGCGCGCGCGACGTGCCAAGATAATGCGCTAGCGCCCGATCACGCAAAAGACCCAATAGTTGTGAAAGAAAAACAAAAAAACTTATAAGAAACGCAACCGCTTCCAAACCGTGGATTTCTTTATTAAAAACTCCCAATAAGTGTTTTACCATTACTCATTCGGTACGTTTTCATTCAGTGTTTCCACAGGAACTTCTGGTACTGAAACGGGTTGGCGTAGATTTTCTAGGTATGTTTTAATCTCAGTATCTTCTGGAGAAATAACTAAAGCGTCTTCGGCATATTTTATAGCCGCATTTATATTTCCTTCTAATTTTTCAAACCTAGAAAATGAAAGTAGGGTGATAATATAATCCGGTTTTAATTGAAGCGCTTCCGTTAAATACTGACGAACCTTGTCGCTGTTTTTAGAAATCATTTCAACCCGAGCAAGAGCAATGGGAACCGTTGGGTCTTTGGGATTAAGATTGCGCGCGTCGGTGTAAGAAGAAATAGCACTTTTATATGATCCCTGTACGCCTAATGAAAGAAAAAACTCGTACAACCGTCCGAGTGTGGCCTGATTAAAATAATTTTCAGAATCATAGGCCACGGCCGACCGAGCGGCTATTTCAGCTTTTTGAACAATCACTTGAGCATCTTCGGTGGAAGATTTGGTTTCGGAATTTAAAAGCAGAGTTAATTTTTGGGTATAAACATCAACTAGAAAACGATAGGATAAATCAGTGGGACTCAAAGAAATCGAACGCAGTAGATATTTTTCTGATGTGTCCAGATCATTCTGGGCCATTGACCTAACAGCGCGATCTGTCCAAGTTATCGCAAAGAATTTGCGCACAAAAATATAACCCATCCAAATTGACAGAATTAAAAGAATTACAAGCAGAAGATTGAAAAAAAACAATTTTATTCGGCTATTTCCAAATTGTAATTTAAATATTCCGATGTCTTTTCTATGCATCAACACGCCAAGAAAAACACCTGTCATAATAAAAGAAAGAGCAATTAAAACAATGCTGGGCGTAAATATAAAATTAACCAACCAAAGAAAAAGCGCGCCCACTAACGACGTTAAAAGAAGATAATCGGAAATTCTATCTTTATTAGAAACAGCAAGCGCTTTTATGCTATAAAATAAAAACGCGCCAAGGAAAAAAATCCAAGCCAACCCGCCTAAAATACCCACAGTTATAAGTGCTGTTGGAATAATGCCAAAACCACTGTCAAAGACTGAATTCCATAAATTTGTTTTATTCCAAGAAATCGGTTTATGGACGAGCCACTCATGCGTAAAATGTCCCGGTCCGGCGCCCAAAATCGGACTTTGTGAAAGTACTTCTTTATCCACAAACCAAGTGGTTCCCAAAGAAGGCCGAAATTCTACATTTTTTACATTAAAAAAATTAGGGACAAATTTCCCAATAGTGCCACTACCAACAACAAAAACAAGACATATTAACACAACAATAAGAGATATTGTGGGGAAAAACCGCCCACGTTGATTAAAAAATATTTTACCACTCTTTTCATCTTCCGCCTTTTTTTCAAAAACATCCGACTGAAATGAAAGCTTGCAAATAAACAAAAACAGGGCAAATAACCCAGTTGCTAGCCAAATGAAAGAAAAATTAGCCAGAGCTAAAAAGAAAAGGGCAATAATTAAGATTGCAAATAGGAAAAAACGGAAAATTTTCTTGAACTCTAAAGATTCTAAGGTAATAAGAGATAATATAATCACTAATCCCGAAAAAATAGCCAGATTATTCAAACTGCCAACTATATTGGTTGGTATGTTCACTAAAAACGAGTTTTTTAAAAAATCAGAATGCCCGAAAAATAAAACGAAAAGCGAAAAAAGAGCTATTATTACAAACGACAAAAGGAACGTTAGAAAAAGTTGAAAAATCCTTTTAGAATTATTAAAAAACTGTGTGGAAAGGAAAAAGGCAATGAAAAAAAGAAGAGTATAAATAAACGTGTCGACATTAAATCCATGACCAATAAAAGACAGGGATGGGTTGGAAGAAAAAATTGTGGCAAGAAAAGATGTGAATACAAGCCCTAAACCAGCCCACAAAAGATAACTTTTGGGAAAAGTGAACTCAGCATCTATCATGCGCCCTACTATCCAAAAAATAGCAGAAAGTAAAATACCAACAGTAAAAAGAAGACCCTTGCTAACAACAATATTGAAAAAAGGCAATACAAAAAAAGGTAAAAGAAAGATCATTCCCAAAAGACACAGAAACGAAATTTTGTTCATGAGTTGCGCTCTGGAATCCATGTGTCGGCAATTATACCACAATATTTAAAATACGACCGGGTATGTAAATAGTTTTTTGTGGATTACGGCCAGCCAGCCATTTTTGCACTGCTGGTAGTTCTAACGCCTTAACACAGACTTGCTCCTTGGTAATATCGGCCGGTACGGCCAACTCTGTGCGGGTTTTTCCATTGATTTGAACCGCGATTTTAACTTCCTTGTCTTTGATTTTTGCTTCGTCATACTCCGGCCAAGATTCCAGATGAATACTTTTGAAGTCAGACTTCGGGGACTTCTTTGAAGTCTGACTTCTCTGCCAAAGTTCTTCGGCGATATGCGGAGCAAAGGGAGATAATAGTTTTAAAAATATTTTATAGTCTTTAATTGTCACTTTGTTAGATTTTTCCATTTCATTCATTAAAATCATCATGGCTGAAATTGCAGTATTGAAACTCATTTTTTCTATATCTTCGCCAACTTTTTTGATGGTTTTATGGAGAAGTTTTTCTAGTATAGCGGAGTTGGCAGAGGATTTTTGAGTGTCTGGTTGAGCCCGAAGGGCGACCCGAGGACCGAAAAAATCCTTTGCCAACAAAGCTACTCTCCACATTCTTTCTAAAAATCTCCGCACACCAATAATACTTTCAGTGCTCCACGGCGCGTCTTGGTCAAAGGGCCCGATAAACATTTCATACAGACGCAAAGTGTCGGCGCCGTAGGTTTTCACAATACCGTCCGGATTAATAACATTGCCACGCGACTTGGACATTTTCTCTCCGTTTTCGCCTAGAATGAGCCCATGCGAAGTGCGTTTTTTATAAGGTTCGGAACTGGGTACAAGTTTTAAATCGTATAAAAATTTGTGCCAGAAGCGCGAGTAAAGAAGGTGCAGGGTGGTGTGTTCTGTTCCGCCGTTATACCAATCAACAGGCATCCAGTAGTCTAATTTTTTCTGGCTTGCAAATTCTTTATTATTTTCTGGATCGCAATAACGCAGATAATACCAAGAACTTCCGGCCCAGTTTGGCATCGTGTCTGTTTCTCTTTTGGCTTTTCCCCCACATGTCGGACATGTGGTATTTACCCATTTTTCTATCGCTGTCAAAGGCGATTCGCCCGTGTTTGTCGGTTTATAATTTTTTATATCCGGCAACTTAACCGGTAAATCTTTCTCTGGCACCGGTACCCAGCCCGCATTTAAACATGTCGACCTGCCAGGTTGACATGTTTGTTTGGCGCAATTTTCGCAATACACAAGCGGAATCGGTTCGCCCCAATATCTCTGTCTTGAAAAAATCCAATCGCGCAGTTTGTATTTCGTCACTATTTTCCCGCCGACAAATTCAGTGATTTTTTTGCGGGCTTCTTTAGAACTTAAACCAACAAAACTATTAGAATTAATTAATGTTCCCTCCCCATCATAAAACCATGAATTCTGTTCAAGTCGGGTTAAAAAGATAGGAGGTTCAACTCCTATTACTATCTTCATGGCTTGCTCAACAGACAACCAAACAGGTTCATGTTTAGATTTTTCTTCAATAGAGATTTTATTTTTTTCCTCATCAATAATATCAAATAGAAAACCGGTTGCATATGCACGTCGATTTTCGTTTTTATGAGATGCAAAATACTCAGCATACATATCTCCAAGTTTCTTAATAAATTTAATGTTTTTATAACCAGTCTCTTCTTGTACTTCACGTGTGGCAGCTTGAAGTAAATCTTCACCATTTTCGACGCCTCCGATTATTAATGTTTTCCAAGAATTATGTTTCCAGTGAAGTATAATGATTTTCCCATCACTCGGACGACGTAAAACTACTTGTACTGTCCGTCGAGGAATATTTTTTTTACCACGCTGGGGTGGATTTTTGAAATCCACACGATCAGGAACCACTACTTCAAGAATTGGTAGATTAAATTTCTTCGCAAATTCAAAATCTCTTTCGTCATGCGCGGGCACGGCCATCACTGCGCCGGTGCCATACTGCGGGAGCACATAGTCGGCGACCCACACCGGAATTTCTTCATTATTGGCTGGGTTTATAGCTTTGATTCCTTTTAACTCTACTCCGGTTTTTTGTTCTGATGTATTAGTACGTGATAACTCGGATTTATTTTTTACTTCTTCAACATACTTTTCAACTTCATTATAATTCGTAATTTTTAATTTCAAATTCTTAATTAACTCATGCTCTGGCGCAAGCACGACATAAGTCACGCCAAAAAGCGTATCTGCACGGGTAGTGAAAACTTTAACCCCACCCAAACCCTCCCCAAAGGGAAGGGCTTTTAAATGCTCTTCAATTTTCTCGAGTGTACCAGAAATATTGCTTAATATTTCTTCATTCCTGAATCTTACAACCTGAAATCCTCTTTGTTTTAGAAATTCTGTTCGTTCCCCATCTTCCTTTTTTTGATAATCATGTATATCCCCATCAACCTCGATTACCAGAGATTTTTCCAAGCAAACAAAATCTACTATAAAATTGCCGATAATTTGTTGTCTTCTAAAATGATATCCCATTAAATTTTTTCTTAATGATTGCCAAAGTATATCTTCGGCTTCCGTGGCATTTTTTCTCATTTCAAGCACTCTTCCCTGTAGAACTTTCCATGTTTTTGAATCAGTTGTGTGGTATCCGAATTCCCCCTCCCCTTTGGGGAGGGCGGGGGTGGGGTTGATTTTAAACTCAATCTCACTGCCCTCCGACTTCCCAATCCAATTCCTTTGTTGAATTTTGACGCGCTCGGGATAATCAACCAAATCTAAATCTTTATCCAAACGATCGGCGTATTTGGTGATGGCCAACATCCATTGTTCTTTTTCGCGTTTCTCGGTCAATCCGCCACAACGCTCGCAATTTCCACTTATAACCTCTTCGTTGGCCAAGCCGATTTTACAAGACGGACACCAATTAATCGCGGATTTGGCCTTATAAGCTAATCCTTTCTCAAAAAACTTCAAAAATATCCATTGTGTCCATTTATAATATTCCGGATCAGTAGTATTTACTTCTCGTGACCAGTCAAAAGAAAAACCCAGCATCTTCATCTGCTTCCGAAAATTGTCCGTATTTTTTTTGGTGACAATTTTTGGATGTAAACCGGTCTTAACGGCGTAATTCTCCGTGGGCAGACCAAAAGCATCCCAGCCCATCGGAAACAGAACATTAAAACCCTCCATGCGTTTTTTGCGAGCAATTATATCCATGCCGATATAAGGTCGCGGGTGTCCGACATGAAGCCCATCTCCAGATGGATACGGAAATTCAACTAGCGCGTAAAACTTTTTACCAGCATCCGCGGTTTTATAGATTTTCTTTTTCTCCCACTCTTTCTGCCATTTAGTTTCTATTTTTTTAGGATTGTAGTCTTGAGATTTCATTCCCGGATTTTTTTGATACCCAACCATATTAATATACATAACGCCACGGCTAATACAGCCACCCGCAACCAATCATCCATATCCGACCAATAACGCATTGAGGCAATAATTAATGATAAAATTCCACCCAAAGAAAGTCCTATGGAAACTACTTGATATTTTATAAAAAATCCGATCAATAAAGAAATTATGCCGGCCACTACTAAAATTACAAAAATATCTCGGTTATAAACCTTGGTCGCGCTTTCAAGACTTTGCCGGCAAGTATAATCCAAATCGCAATAACCCTCTGGGGCTTTTAGATCTCCTGCCGGCGCAGGACGGACCACTGACTGACTCTTGTAAAAATTTTCCTTATCGTAAGAAGTTGTAGCCGTCCAACCACCACCTGTCGCCAAACATTGTTCTTGTGTTTCGGGTGGGATAGTCACCTGTTCACGTTTACAAAAAGTGTCTTGCAGAGGTTCGTCGTATACCAGCGCCGCCGTATAATTAAAAAACAGATTAAGAACAATAATAATCGCCGCAACCAACACCCATTTAAGTATCTTTGGAGTCATGAACGTATTGTAACATACCCACGGCTTGTAAGAAAAACTAAAGTGGAAGGTTTGATTTTTCGGCACCCTACGTTCACATAGAAATCTGCCTTGTCGCCAAAATAACGCCGAGCTTGCGTAATTGTATATGCCGGCTTTTTGCTTTCAGGATTAGCGCTCGGCGCAATCAGCGGGCCGGTTTTTTTTAAAATAGATATTATGGATTTTTTATTAGGTAGGCGGAACGCAAGTGATTTCTTGCCTCGGTGCAGATACACAAATTTTTTGGAAAGACATGGCAGAATAACGCTTATCTTTCCCGGCCATATTTTTTTTAACATTCCAACATTCTTGAGAATGTGAGAATGTTTGACTTTAAAAAGTTTCAAATCTTTTAGAGAGGAAATCAAAATAATGAATGGTTTGTTTTTATTTCTGCCTTTCAATTTATAAATTCTTTCAACTGCTTTTTTATCTAACGCCCGTCCCACCAATCCATAAAGCGTATCGGTCGGCAAAACCCCAACCCCACCAGATTTTTTTAAAATTTTAATAAAATCTTTTTTCATTTTTAAAATTTTAATCTTCAGCGGTTTAACCGCTGAAGATTACTGAAGATTAAAAAAAGTACTTACCAATAAGCATTTCTAAACCATTCTTATTGTCTTTTACTTTTAAAATTTCTTCCAAAGAAGACCTCATAAAATCTTCATATTCTTTAATTGATTTAAATTGCTCTAATATTATTTTTTTATCACAAATATTTTTATCAGTTTTTCCTATATACTCACCCCAACTTGATTTTACGTTCTCAGCGGTTTCACCGCTGATTTTATGAACCTTATAGTTTAAATTTATATACACGCTTGTATGCAGGAGTTGTTCATTGGATTTAATATGTACTGATTTAAATGTTCCTTGAAAAAGGGAACCGGATCTTTTGTTTTTATTATTAAAATACCATGTATATCCACCTCCTATCCTTTTCATAAATTCACTTATACCGCCATCATTTATTTCTTTAAGCAAAAGATGAAAATGGTTTGTATTTAAATCATAACAAATAATTTTAACTAAGGCTTCATTAGGTTTTATATTTTTACCATTATTAGAAATAATCTCACGCAAACTTCTGATAGGTTCTTTTGAATTAAAAAATTCTAGACTTTGAATAAATCTCTCTACGTCCTCATTGTCTTTAATTATTAATCTCTTATCTACGCCACGATTATAGACATGATAATATTCTCCAATTGCTATTTTTTCTCTATTTGCCACATATAGTATTATATACCTTCAGCGGTTAAACCGCTGTGCCTTGTGGATAAACATTTATATTTTAAATTCAATCACATCTCCGTCTTGGACGATATAATCCCTGCCTTCGGTACGCACGAGGCCCTTAGCGCGAGCATTGGCATAGGAGCCAGCGTCCAGCAGGTCTTGCCAATTTATCACTTCAGCACGGATAAATTTGTCGCGGAAGTCAGTGTGAATAGCCATCCCGGCAATCGGCGCGGTACTTCCTTTTTTAATAGTCCAGGCTCGCGTTTCGTCTTCTCCGGTTGTCAAAAAAGTTTCCAGCCCTAAAAGTTCGTAGTTTTTCTTGATTAAATCATCAAAACCGCTTTCAAAGACGGGATCAATTTTTACCGACAATCCCGGCAATTCAACATCAACATTTTCATTAGCTTCGGAAGTATTCAGAACATAGAGTATTGGTTTCAAGGTGAGTAAATTTAGAGATTTGATTTTAAATTTTTCCTCTTCGTTTAAGCCGGCCTCCGTCGCCATTTTTCCTTCCTCAAAAACTTTTTCTAACTTTTTTAAAATTGCTTTTTCCTTAATTATCTCTTTATCTCCTTTTTTTATATCCTTTTGAATACTGGTAATTCTTTTGGAAACGATTTCCATATCCGCCAGAATAAGCTCAAGGTTAATCACTCCGATGTCTCGCGACGGATCAATTTGGTTCGCCACGTGAATTACGGAATTGTCTCGGAAAGCGCGAACCACGTGGGCAATGGCATCCGCTTCGCGGATATTTGATAAAAATTTATTTCCCAAACCCTCGCCTTTTGAAGCACCGGTTACCAGACCGGCAATGTCCACAAATTCAATCACCGCCGGAATTGTTTTTCGCGATTTAGAAAATTCTGAAAGTTTTTGGATTCTTTCATCCGGCACCGGCACAATCCCCACCGACGGATCAATGGTGCAAAAAGGATAATTCTCGGCCGGGACCGATTTTTTAGTTAAAACATTAAACAGGGTTGATTTGCCGACATTCGGCAACCCAACAATTCCGATTTTGAGCATTTGGATAATATATCAGAAATATAGTTATTTTCAAATAAAAAGGAGTAGATACCAAACCTGCTCCTAATTCTTTAAAATCGTCTTGGGCTTTATTCAACCAGAAAACTATAAAGAAGTTTTGTCCTCAATGAATTCATTAAGCGCACCGCCACTATACCAATTGCGAATTTTTTCGTGGGCAATTTCATCTTTTGAAAAAGTTAACTTTTCAAATTCGCAATCAATACCATACTGTTTTTGGGTGAATGTGTTTTCCATAAAATTATAGATTTTCGTTATTTAATGTTTTTAAATTACTATTACACATGAACTCTATCATAAACCTATTTACAAGTCAAATAAAAAAAGCCCGGAGGTCATAATCATAAGATATGACACGGGCTTTTCAAGTTCTTAAGTTCTTAAGTTATTAAGTTATTAAGTTATTAATTAAAGAAAATTAATTCACAAAAAAAAGATATCTTCCTCTCTTAATTTCTTTAACTTCCTCGATGTATTGAGAAACTTTTTCCCGCCCGGTTTTTTTGTTTTTCTGCAATTACCTTTCCAAATATGATTGAGGAATGTTTCTGCGCCCCTGAAGGTATTTCCACAATTATCGCATTTTACTTCATTTCCATTTTGACTACTATTAGTTTCTACATTTTCCGGATCCATAATATATGTTTTTTTGGTTAACAAAATATTTATTTAATTTGACAGGCATAAAGCCCGAACAAACCCAAAATGAGTATATCATAAACCCTCTTTATGTGTCAAGAAAAATCACTAAAAGACTAACGGCATAATTACTTTCAGCGCGAGCATAATGAGGGCCAGAAAAACAAAAAACGCACCGATAATGCGGGAAAGAAGCTCGTCCGGCACGCGATCGGCGACCCAAGAACTAGCCGCGCCCCCCACGGCCGCGGCTATGCCGATAATTAAACCAATTTCCCAATTTAAACTTTCATAACGAATATAACCCGCTACGCCCGAGAGCGCGGTTAAAAGCATTAAAAAAGTGGAAGTGCCCACGGCGGTTTTTACAGGCAAACGCAAAAGCGAAAAAAGAGCTATAAAAATCGCCAATCCCCCGCCCGCCCCAAAAACACCGGTAGCCAATCCGATTAAAACCCCGACTAAAACCATAGCCAGAGGCCGGCGCAAGCGCTCAGCCAAATGTTCGGGTAGAGTAATAATAGTATAAGGACGACGGCTTACACCGCTACGCCACATATTCACGCCGAAAAAAATCATACAAACCATAAGCACTACGGTGATAAAAATTTTGGGAACGCCAGCCACGACAAATGAACCGGCTTGCGCGCCCAACAGTGCCCCGACCAAAATCCAAGCCGAAGATTTTATGTCCACGTAACCGCGGCGAGCGTAAGCATAAGAAACGGAAATTGAAACAATAACATCCACTAATAAACTGGTACCCAAAACTGTTTTTAGCGGAAGATCCACGAAAGAAGTCAAAATCGGCACGATAATCAGCACGCCCGACGCGCCCGTAACGCCGGTTACGACGCCGGTTATCAGGCCAAGTATTATAAATCCAAAAGTTGAGATCATAATTAAATTTTGTTGTACAATTGTAGCATGTCTAAACAAGAAGAACTAAAAGCCCTGCATCAAAAATGGTTTAAGGAGTGCAAATGCCGATTGAAAGAAAGCGCCACTCAACCGGTGCCCGGCGACGGTCCAGCTAATGCCAAGGTGGTTTTTATCGGTGAAGCCCCAGGGAAAGCCGAAGATCTTGAAGGAAAACCTTTTGTCGGAGCGGCCGGGAAATTTTTAAATGAAATGTTGGAATCTATTAAATTTAAACGAGAAGATGTTTATATTACCAACGTGGTCAAATACCGCCCGCCCAATAACCGCGATCCCCTGCCCGAAGAAAAAGAGGCTTGTTCCAAATGGCTGGAAGAAGAAATTAAAATTATCAATCCAAAATTAATTGTTTTTCTGGGGCGACATTCTCTTCAAAACTTTTTTCCCAACGAAAAAATATCCGAAGTTCACGGCAAAATTTTAAAAAAGAAAACAAAAATTGGAGATACTTTTTTTGCCCTTTACCACCCGGCGGCCGCCCTTTATAACGGTTCAATGCGGGAAGTTCTTATTGAAGACTTCAAAAAAATTCCCAAGGTTCTGGCTAAAATTAGTTCATTCGTCCAGTAATTCAAATTCGTCGGAGGGTTTTTGGGCGGATGAAAGCGCTCCCGCGCTTCGCGACAAAAACACCCCCGCAACACCTAGAACACCGACACCGGCCACGCCCAAAAGCCAAGGCCACACCGATTTACCGCTTTCTTCCGACAATGCTTGCGCGACGGCGGCGGGTTGATCTAAAACCCCTTCTTCTATATTAATAATTTCTGGGATAGTTTCGCCAGAGAATTTTTGAGCGTCTGGTTGAGTAAGATTCGTTTGCTCCGCCGAAGGCGGGGCGGAATCGGCAGAGCCGGCTGAAGAACTTCCGACAGCCCGGGCGACGCCGGAGGCGACGGACGAGAGGGCCGAGGAAATTTCTTCAGCCGGCAGAGCTGGGGGCGACGAGGGCGATAAACTCGCGCCATAATCAAAAACCAAATCCCCACTCGGCAAAACAAGTCTAAGTGTCTTCGCATCGTCGACCGTAAACCCGGTCAGCCGGCCGGATAAAATTATCTTCTTGGACGGCAACATTAAAGTATTCTGTGGTAGGCGGAATAATTTCGTAACCGACTGCAGGACCCAGCCCGAAATATCGATTTCGGAAGTTGCGGAGTTGGAAAGTTCAACCGGAAAATCCGGCGCGGAACCAAAAGAAGTTATGGAAACGCCGGCCGGTAAAACTTTAATAGTTAAACGATCTGTCGCGTCCGGTGCCGACGCGTAAACACTTTGCGAGTATTCCAGAATCACCACATATTCACCGGGATAGAAATAGGTATGGGTAAATTTGTAATTATCCGGGGATTCCCGGCTTCCGCCGTCACCGAAGCTCCATAAAAATTTTCCGCGCGTAAGCGGTTCGCCGGAAAGACCCGTTGCTTTGGCGCTAAAATAAAGAGGGACACCGGCCACAACAGAAATTTTGGAAATAATATCGACGGTAATTCTGGGCGTTGGCGGAGGTTGGACCATGGGGATTGTCGTGCTATCACTATTTTCTCCGCTTGAAGATTCGCCACCATCATTTCCACTTCCCCCACTGCCGGCAGAATTAGCCGCGCCGGGCGTCGGCGTGGCGACAATCCAATTACCGTTTATTTTTTGAAGCGAGTTACCATCGCCGGTCGCACCGGAAGTAGAACTGTAGGTTGTTTGATCAACAACTGTCAGCGAAATATCTTTAAGAGCTAAATCTTCGCCAGTGTTGGAAAGCAAAAAAGAACTGTCAAACAAAGCGCCGGAAAATCCCGCGTGATTCTCTAAAAACTTTGCCGTATTGTCGGCAATTATTGCGAAACCGCCAGCTGGGATGCTCGCATCTCCTTGTGAAATTGCAAGCCCGTGGTTGACATTCGCTTCAAAAAATTTCCAAGATGATAAATCAACCGCCGAACTGCCGGAATTCAAAACCTCTATCCACTCACGGTCGGTGTCCGTACCTTCTAAATCATACATAATCTCATTTATCACCACTTGCGCACGGGCTAAATTCCAAATGCCTGCCCACAATGCAATCGCCAGAAAAAACAGTCTTGTCATTCTGGAAGTCATAGTTTAATTATACACCTTTTGAATATCTTGGTTAATTCTGGTGACAATTTCATAATTTATCGTGCCGGCGCGCTTGGCTAATTCTTCGACGCTTATTTCCCGTTTCCCCTGCCGGCCAATTAACACAACCTCATCACCGCGCCGAACGCCCGATATATCGCTCACATTGATCATCGCCATATCCATACACACGCGACCCAAGACGCGCGCCTTTTGTCCCCTCACAAGAACAACCCCGCGATTAGAGAGAGAGCGCGGATAGCCGTGCCAATAACCCACCGGCAAAACGGCAATTCTTGTTTTGCGTTTGAGGTGAACTGAAAGATCATAACCAACACCACTACCTTTGGGTAAAGTTTTCACTTCACTCACAATAGTTTTCCAAGTTAGTGCCGGTTTTAATTTTAAACCCCTTTTTTCCCCCAGTTTTTTTATTTCTTCCGACGGCCATAAACCATAAACAGAAATTCCAGACCGCACCATGTCCAAATGAAATTCAGGATAAAGTAAAACAGCCGCCGATGAAGCAATATGAACTAAAGGATTATAGCCGTCTGTTTTCAACACTTTAGCAAAACGCATTAAAGTGCTGGCTTGCCGGCACGAATATTTTATATTCCGCGGATTTTCAACAGACGCAAAGTGGCTATACACTCCTTCTATTATTACACGATTTTTTTTGAGAACACGCGCGACTCTAATCGCTTCTCGCGGTAAAAAACCTTGCCGTCCCAGACCAGTATCAACCTTGATGTGAATTTTCAAACTAGACAATCGGCGCGCAATTGCCAGCGCTTCAAAATTGGAAATCGTAACGCTGATGCCGGCCCGCGCGGCTTCCAGAAGCCGCGCGGGCGGTATATAACCAAAAACCAATATTGGCACATGCCGGTTTATTTTCCGCGCGCATAACGCCTCGTCTAAATCATCCACCCCCAGCCAATCAGCTTTCGCCTTAAGAACTTCTTCGGTCATCGTTTGGAAGCCATGTCCATAAGCATTGGATTTAACCACCGCCATTAACCGGCAATTTTTGCCCAAAAGAGACCGAATTAAACGCAAATTACTTTTTACAGATTTTTTACTTATCTCAACCCAAGTTTTTAATTTTTGGTGCTTCTTTTCCATATTTCAATTTAATAATTCTTGTTGGCGATTATCATTTCTAAAAATTGGCGGGGGTAAATAGGTTTTGGTTCGGCTAGGGCTTGTTGATAAAGCACCGTGGAAGGCGTCAATCCGGGCAGAGTATTCACTTCAATTATACTTATTTCGCTGGTTTTTATATTCATAAATGCGTCTATTCTAGCATAACCGGAGATATTTAGACCCTTAGCCACCCGCCCAATTAGGCCTTTGGTTTTTTGGAGAATTTTTTTAGAAACAATATTCTCCGGCGGAGGCGTAATATTCACACCTGTTCCTCCTTGAAATTTTTCTTCAACCGAAAGTACCTCGCCTTCCGAAATCGTAATACTGGGATTCAAAACATGAAGTTTTTTGTTTTTCATATTTCCAATAACCCCGCAAGTAATTTCCAGCCATCCTGTTTTATGAATATGACGCAGTTTAGTTCCCCTTATTTCCACAACATCCGTTTTTATAAAATTTTCAAAAAGCAGTTCGTGGATTTTCTTACTCGGCATTTCCACTATTTCTTTCTGGTTTTGAAAACTCCCGGCCGGAATGCAATCTATTTCTTTTTTCACAAAGAAAATATATTTAGCCAAGTCTTTATAATCAAAAAGGCGCATAATCCCCGAAGAACATCCGTCACTTAACGGTTTTACGATTAAACTTGAAGTGCCAAGGTCATGAACAAGTTTTTGCCAAGTTTCTTTCGTGTTTTTTATTTTAGAAACATGAAGCACTTTCTGAAAAGCGGTCTGAACGCCCAAAATATTGAGTCGGCGCACGACTTGACCGGTTGCAAATTTATTCATACAAAGTTTAGAAACATCCGGGGGTGAACCGTTGTATTTTACATTGGCCTTCTCAAGCATAGCTTGTATTGTTCCGTCTTCCCCGGGACTGCCGTGCAAGCCGAGAAAAATAAAGGGGGATTTTTTAATAAACCGCTGAAGCGAATATCGGCGCGGTAAAAAAAACGGTTCATAAAAATCTTTTTTCGAAACACCCAGACGAGTATGTATACGCTTTTCCAGCAATTTTAATTTTTTGATGATTTTTTTAGCCGACTTCGTCATTAATAAAATCTCTTCAACGGTGTGATTAAGAATAAGCGCGTAGGGCAATTCCCAAACATTATTGCGAAAATCAAGAAGATAGGGTTTGGGTTGGTAGATTTTGGATTTGCGTAATTTAAGCCAGACATTCGTTCCGCTCATAAGAGACACTTGCCGTTCAGAATTTCCTCCGCCTAAAAGTATATGCACTGGTTTTTTCTTTTTGTTAAAAAAATTATTTTTAGGAAAAATCAGGCCATGGCGCCGGCAGGCATTGCGTGTAACATATCGGAGTAAATCTTGGTGAGAAAATCCAATGCGCGCGCCCTGTTGAAAATAAAGACTGTTTTGTTCCAATCCGGAAAGCGGATTAATATCGGAAAACCAAATGTTTCCGTCATCCAGCAACCAGCCGTCAAGACGGGCAAAATCACTCATTTTAAGATGGTTAAATATTTTTTCCGCTTGATTTTGTATCGCGCGGATCTGAACGTTGGAAAAACGCGGCGGCTGATGATAAAAAGTTCCGTGTGTTGGTAAATATTTTTTGCGAAAATCAAAAATCTGGTCATTCTTATAAGAAGTTTCAATCTCCGTGGGAATAAGCGCGACCGGCTCGTTTTTCATATTTTGAAATACAATTACGGTAAATTCCCGTCCTTTAGCGAACGGTTCAACCACTACTTGCCTGTCAATGCCTCGGTTAAAAATAAAATTTGTTTGGGCATACGCTTTTTGTACCGTATTAACAGAAAAAACACCGATACTTGATCCGCCATGTGCTGGCTTCATAATGGCTCTTGAAATATTATGTTTATGAAAAAAATCAGTGATTTGTTTTTTATTTGAATTGTCGCCTTTCTTTAGTAAAATTGACGGTAAAATGTAAAAACCTTTTTTCTGAAGAAATTTGTTCGCGTAAAATTTATTAAAAGCAAGCCGGCAGGCCCGCGACGAAGAAGCAACAAACGGAATATTGTTTTTTTCCAAAATTTCTTGGATTTTTCCTTCTTCGCCAAAAAGTCCGTGCATGACCGGAAAAGCAATATCACATTTTCTAAGTTCTTTCAAAAAATTAAGTTTTGAAAGGAATATGGCCGAAGAGTGAAGTTTGAAATCAAAATCTGAAGGCGTGTTTGAATAAAGCTGGGCTTTGGATATTTTATAAACTCGTTTTTTTTGATCAAAATAAAAAGGCGTTATTTCGATATCTTCTCCCCCAAGATGGTCTAAAACACTTCGAGCGGAATTGAGCGAAATCCCTCTTTCCAACGACGGTCCGCCACACAAGAGCGCGATTTTAAATTTTTTAGCCCGAGCGCGCATACTGCTTGAACTTATTCATTAAATATTTAGTACGCGGACCAATGATGCCCTTGCCAATTTTTAAATTGTTTATTTTGACCACCGGCACGATTTCTTTAGTAGTTAAAGTTATGAAAGATTCATCAGCGCTTTTTAATTCAGAAAATTTAAGAAGGCGTTCTTCTATTTTGAATTTACCACGCGCAAGTTTAAGTATTAATCCGCGAGTCACGCCTATTAAAACACCATCCTTGGGTGTAATTAAACGATTGCCTTTTAAAATAAAAAAATTACTGGTCGCGCCTTCATAAACCGATCCGCCGGAAACATAAAGTATTTCAATCGCGCCGGCTTTATTTTTTGCTTTCTGTAAACGCGCGGCTTCGCGGTAATTCAAATGTTTGATACACGGATTTTCTCGACGATAATTAAAGGTTATAAGTTTCGCGCCTTGTTCATAATTTTGGGCTGGAATTTTAAAAACTTTCTCAACAACTATGAAAAAGGTTGGTTGGCAGGGATTAAAATCAATACCATGTATGGCCTCGCCGCCCGTGAGCACAATGCGGACAAGCGCCTGCGGTTCACGCAATTTAGAAAGAAGTTTTAGTATGGTTATATAAATTTGCTTGTCACTTACGGGCACATGCAAACCGAGATAGTGCGCCGAAGCGCGCAAGCGACGCAAATGTTCTTTTAACAGAAAAGGGTGTTTGCCATAAGCAATTACCACTTCAAAAACCCCTAAACCGCGCAAAAGACCGATGTCATAAACAGACACTTTGGTTTGTTTCGCTGGTATAATTTTCCCATTCATCCAACAATACGATTTCATATCTTTCAATATTAGCACAAAAATAGAATTTTTATAAAAAACGCCCTCTGGGAAGAGGGCGTTAAATTGGTTATCAGTAATTCTTTATATTTACGAAAAAATCATCAAGTTAAAAATTTTAAGCTTAAACTTTTTAAACTCTTCTTTTATTAACATTGATGTTTCTTGGGGTGTTATTTCCACCCCGGTATTTACTATTAATCGTTTAATTTCTTCGGTTATGTTTTTTTCCGGGCTAGTGATTTTGTCCGGATCTTTTTTCATAAGATTTTTGGAAACATAACACTTAACAAAATTTCTCGCAAAGTCATCATGTCCATCCGGTTTTTTTTCTTTGTTTTTTCCGCTTAAAATAAATTTCAAGCTTTCCTTGATTACATCGGAACTGACTTTTAGTTGAATTGCCAACCATGCTATCGAACATTGTAAATCCGATAAGGCAATCGAGTTCTTGGCCAGACTTAATATAATAGCTTCCAAGAATTTTCTGAAGAGTTCTTTTTTGCGACTCTTCGATAATACAGATACTGCTGTTTTTTCCATAAATTAAAACGTTTAAATTGTTAAGAAATGTTTAAAGAACAGATATAAGAGTATACAATACTCCGGCGTTAATTTTTTGTCAATCAAATTACCTATTCATAACGCAGAGCCTCCATAGGACTTTTCTTGGAAGCCTGTCTAGCGGGGTAAATACCAAATACTAATCCGACAAAAGCGGCCACTCCTAATCCCATTAAAACAGCCGGAACGGGAAAAGAAAATGTCCAACTTGTATTTAAAACTTTTGTCATAATGATAGAAGCCCCGAGAGAAAGAACGACTCCAAAAATAATGCCAATAATTCCACCAACAACAGTAAGTAAAACAGATTCTAAAAGAAATTGATTCATAATATCTTTATTTGTCGCTCCAATTGCTTTTCTTAATCCGATTTCTTTTGTTCTTTCCGTCACCGAAACCAGCATTATATTCATTACCCCTATACCGCCGACAATAAGAGATATTGCCACGACCATAGATAAAAAGGCTGTTAAAACCCCCATAATGGTTCCTATTTGATCAACTAATCCTTTCTGGGTTTGTATGTAAAAATCATTTTTTGAAGAATCTGCTATATTATGGGACTCACGAATGGTTCTTTCAATATCTTTTACAGTTTGATCAACAGCTTGAACATTTTCAGCTTTAACAATAATTTCATGATAATAATCAATTCCTAAAAGATAAGTTTGGGCGGAGGTATAGGGTAAAAGAACCACTTCATCCACATTGAAAAAGGCCACCTGTCCCCTTTTTGGAAAAACACCAACTACTCTGAAATTTTTTCCTTTTATTTTTATATTTTTTCCAATAGCATCGGATCCGCTAAAAAGCTCTTCTTTTACTTTCGCGCCTATTACAACCACGGACGCTTTTTGACGGATATCAATATCGTCAAAAAGTACTCCCTCTTCGGGATAAATATCAAATACTTCAGACATAAACTTTGCCGACCAACCAAAAATGGAAGGCCGATAAGTTTCGCCCTGATAAGAGACACTGGAGGAAATAATTACACTGGGAACAATATCGACTAAATAAGGAACATTGCTTTTTTTATTTAAAGCAACTATGTCTTTGTTTTTTAGAGAATCAGAAAAAAGACTGTCAGCAAAATCACTTGGTCCGGATGGTTCTTTCCCGGGACGAATAACAATTGCTTCCGCTCCCATTCCGCTGATTTGACCGATGATTAGATTTTCTGCGCCCTTGCCGATTGACATAATTAATATAATTGAAGTGATTCCGATTACAATTCCAAGAACAGTAAGAATAGAACGTATTTTATTTGTTCGAAGAGCAACGAGGGCAGTTGTAAATGTATGATTAAAAGTCATATTATTTTTTAAAATGATCCTCGGCCTTATGGCGACGATCCACTAGTTTATCACTTTCGATTTTTCCATCAAGAAGATTAATAATGCGTTGGGCATGCTGGGCTGTGTAAGTTTCGTGGGTGACTAAAATAATCGTGTGACCTTCTTTTTCATTCAGTTTTTGAATGATTTCCATTATTGTTTTTCCGGATTTTGAATCAAGATTACCAGTTGGTTCATCCGCAAAAATAATATTCGGTTTTGTAACCAAGGCCCGAGCAATAGCCACCCTTTGTTTTTCTCCGCCGGAAAGCTGGGAGGGTTCGTGGTTAATTCTATGAGAAAGACCGACCGATTCAATAGCATCTAAAACCAAATTGCTCCAAAGTGATTGTTTAATATTGGAATACAAAAGCGGAAGTTTTACATTATTAAATACTGTTGTTCGGGAAAGCAGATTAAAAGACTGAAAAATAAATCCTAATTTATTATTTCTCATTTTTGCTAATTCATTTTCTGAGTAATTACTGATTTCTTTATCGTCGAGAAAATATTGCCCTTTTGTCGGCTTATCTAAAAGTCCTAATATGTGAAGCAGGGTTGATTTTCCAGACCCCGACGGTCCCATAATCGCCACAAATTCACCCTTATTTATTGAGAGAGAAATATCCTCGATAGCTGAAGTGGCAATATCATCATTGTGATAAATTTTTTCTAAATTTTTTATCTCAATAAGAGGCATATTATTCTTTTATAAGAACAATGACCTCGTCTCCTTCATTAATTCCGGTTATAACTTCAATATTGCCGTCAGATCCACGAAGTCCTGTTTCCACGCCAACTTCCCGTATTTCTCCATTGTTTAATATTTTAACCACTTTTCTTCCGTCTTTTTCTTCAACCGCCCTTATGGGAATAAAAACAACATTGTCTTTTTTATTGTTAAGAATATCTATATTGGCTGTCATTCCCGACTTGATACGATTATCTTCTTTTAAAAATTGCAAAGTTGTTTTGTAAGTGGAAACACCCTCAATAATAGTTTCCGCGGGATCAATGGCAATAATTTTCGCTTCAAAAATTACATCATCGCCATAAGCATCAAGGGTTACTTGGGCAGTATTGCTAATTTTAACTTTCGCGATATCCGCTTCTGGAATATTTGCCTCAATTTCAAAATCCGCTTCGGAAATAATGGAAATTATTGAAGTATTGTTCGCAACAATTTCGCCAACCTTGGCGTTTTGAATTGTTACAATCCCATTAATCGGCGACCGAATTATAGTTTTAGCGATTTTGGCCTGCATGTTTTGAACATCGGCTTGAGTAGATTTTACTTTGGCTTCTTGAGAAAGAATTTGTTCGGGGGTTGCTTCGGCTCTTTTAAGAACAAGCTCTTGCTCGGACAAGGCAGAATCGGATTCGGCGGTTTTTAGTTTTTCTTCAGCTGTTGTTAAATTAGAAATGGCGGTATAAATATTTGTCCGCGCCGTAGATACGTCGCTTTTCCAAGAGTTTGTAGTAGTTTGAGAAAGGGTTGTAGTCGAATAGGTGCTATTTATCGCCAAGCTGGCTTTATCTAAAAAAGATTTTATTTGTTCAAGATTTTTTTCCGCTTCATTGGTATAAGAAGATAAATCGCTTGATATTATCAACCGGCCTAAAGATAATTTCCAGTTTTCAAGAGTAACTTCAACTAATAATCTTCCCCATTTAATATCGTTATCTAACTGGGAATCAATTATAAAAAAAACAAGCGTTGGATTTGATCCGCGCGGATTATTAAAAAATTGATCGACTTTATTTCTTATAGCATCGTCTGATTTGGTATAGGCGTCTTGTAATTTATCAATAAGATTTTTTTTCGCGTCATTAATAGCGGATTGGGTATTTTTAACTCTTACTTCCTGAACTTGCACTTCTTCCGGCCTGGTCCCTTTTTTTATCTCGCTTAATTTTGCTTCTTCTGACGCCAAATTTGCCTCCGCTTGAAGAAGCTGGGCAAGAAGTTCATCGTTTCTTAATTGAATTAATGTTTTCCCTAACCAAACTTTATCGCCGACAGCCACGGAAACATCACTAACTTGGCCAGTTTGTTCGGGGGCCAAATTAACACTTTGGGCTGGTTTAACTCGTCCAGTTACGCTAACTTCTTCAGTGATAGTTCCTTTTTCGGCAATAACAGAATCATATTCAGGTGTTTTGTCTCCCCTTAAAATAAAGAAAGACGCGATAATTAAAACGATTATTATCGCTGATATAATAAAACTTTTCTTTCTAAGAATTTTAATCATAAGAATTTGCTTTTTATATTATACATTATTTTAAAAAAAATCCATCACATTGGATGGATTTCATTTAATAAACTAGGATTTTCTTATTGCTCTTCCTTGCTTTCCTAGTCTTCCTTAAGATTTTCTTCGTAATCCTTCTCTGCTTTCTGAAGCTGGGTTTTTTCCTCATCCGTTGAAGCAAATTCTTTCATTTTCTTAATCGCCCTTTTTTGTTCTTCCAATAATTTTGCTTTTGCAGATACATCCCAACAATCCTTGGCTTCTTCGAAATTTTCAGAAAACAAAATCATTCCCCTTATTGCTTCTTTTTCTTTAGGTGTCCCCGCGTGGCTTTTAGTATAATCTCTCTTACTTTTTTCAAAGTCATCATATTTCTCGGACTTAACACCGGAACAATTATTAAGAAAAAGAATAAGTATAGGAAAGAAGAAAAGCAGAAAAAATGATTTAAAAAACTTTGGCTGTTTCATAATTTTTGCCCTCTTTTTAATTAAAAAATTAAAAAAACTTTTGTTTACTCCAAGTTTTATAATATATCACATTAATCTATTTGTCAAAGGCGGTTGCCAAAGTTGCCAAAGACGGTCTTTGACAATTCTGTACGGTTGTTTAAAGTAAGGTTTAATCTTACTGTAGACTGTTTTTAATTTCTTTCATTTTATTTTGCAGAGATATTTTGTCTAAAGTTACTTCTTCTATCTTTTTTTCTAATTCACCATAGGCCCTAGCATCTCTTGCTTCCTGTTTTTGTTTTTCTAATTCTTTAAGATTATTCAGACTTTCATTATAGATTTTTTCGTATTTTGAATACGCTTGTTGAAGTTCTTTTGTTTTTTCTCCCTGTGAAATTTTTTCTATTTCGAATTTTATTTGAACGATTTGATTTTCCAATTTTTCTATCTCTCTTTCTGTTTCTTCTTTTTCTTTTTTAAATTTTATCTTTTTTGTTTTTAAATATTCTTCATATTTAAACAATTCATTATAGAGCTTTTGTAATTTATTATTTAGCTCATTAATTTGCTCTTCCAATTCTAAAAACGATTTGCTTGTCTTAACCGGTTCTCTAAATTTTTCTAATATTTGATCCATAGTTGATTATACACATAATAGCACTTGCTATATTGGGTTCGCAAGAACCGTTCTTGCGAGTTACCTATAATTTTGTTTTACGGAAATTTGGTGTATAATACGCGCGGATTGCACTCGCGCAGGTGACAGAGTGGTCAATTGTACCTGGCTGTAAACCAGGCGGCCTTCGGCCTACGCAGGTTCGAATCCTGCCCTGCGCAAAAAGCGAAGCGAATGAGCATAGACATGTTTTTATTATACCATAATTTACACTAAAGGGAGGCAAGGCCTCCCAATCCTGCCCTGCGTACCATAATCTGACTTTTGTCAGAAACACCAACTGCGGAACGCTTCGCGTGCTTTTTGAATTTTTTGGCGGGGTAGGCTTCCATAAAAATAAAAGAGCTCCGCTAAAAATTTTAGCGAAGCTCTGAATTTCCCTGCACTCCTTACGAAGGAATAACATTGAGGTTTTTTAACTTTGTGATTTTTTCTTCAATCACCTCAGATGAATATCCTTTATCCCGCAATTCTATTCGGGCATCATACTCACTGCCACCAGCCATCCAAGAATTTACTCCACAATACCAAGCGAATAAAGTTCCGAGTACTCCAGCCGAAAGTGAAATCACAAGGGAAAGAATATTTTTCTCAGCTGAAGCAAAATCCGGACCCATTTGTTGACTCGTTACAAACAACGAAACTAAAATAGTTCCAATGATAATGTAAAAAATAAACAGAACGTGTGGCATTCCTGCGATGGTTTTGTGATTAAACACTTTCCATCCTTGAGTAAACATCATCCCCATACTCAATTTAGTATAAGCAAACATTCCAAAAAAGATATTTACCACTAACATAGCTAAGCCAACTTTCAAGATGAGCGAACTTGCCAGTGAAACAACAATCATAAAGATTGCGCAAATAATCATGGCACGAGTGCCTTTTTTTGACTTTTCCATAATTTTTGATTTTAAAGGTTAAATAATTAGTTAATTTTCAGAGATTGTAAATCTCTTTCAAATATCAAGTATTTCATTGAAATCTGAAAGAGATCTACAATCTAATCCTTTAAAATCAAGGTTTTTTCAAGGGACTACGGAAAGTCTATCAAAAAAACTTGACAAAGTCAAGTTTTTTTGATAGACTTCTTATCGTAATTTCAGTTCTTTGAAAAGATTGATTTTTAAGGGATTTTTAGAAAGTTATCACAACGACTGAAAAATCGGTTTGTGTGATAACTTTCTAAATTTCTAACAACTAAAAATCAAACAAAATGAAAAAAATATTCTTAATTCTGATTATTCTTACCTTTTTATTTCAATTAGGTAAGAATCAAACGAGCATGACAGCTGAACAGAACTTGGGTTCTGTGAAAGTTTGGAACATGACTTCGGCCACAAATGACACCCTCGGTAAAATTTACACCATAGAGCAAACCAGCAAAATTCAATTACTGTTTTCACCTGATGTTAATAATCTTACTGACAAGACAATGGTTGTAACTGGCACCTACACATCAAGCGATGATCGTCCAGCCGGATTTGCTTACAACGAAAATTGCAATCAAGTTGGGAATACTCAAGATAAATATTTTAAACCGAACGCTTATCTTGTATTCCAAAATGGATCAGTTTCGTTCAGCGAAAAATCAAATTGCAACTCCGTACAAGTTTATAAATTGATTGATGACGGTTTGATTTTTTCTGATGTTGTGAATGCTAGAACGAAACAATCAATGATTTGGAGGCTTCTTGTTCAGAAAAAATGGACAAAGGAGCATAAGGATGGTTTGAAAGAAAGCGGTGTAGATTTAATGATCGTAGATTTTAGTATACCACTTACACTTAATCAAGCTTGCTCCTATGTTCAAGGTTTACAAAGAGATACCAGTTATCAAAATTTTTCTTATGTAAGCAAAATAAGCGGTTGTCTCCTTGATACAGGAACATTCAGAC
>Ga0209542_10005166_pt1 | contig 26334 bp, 23 predicted proteins | sample RifCSPhighO2_01_FD_184028 | JGI IMG/M metagenome (GOLD analysis project Ga0209542, IMG submission 184028) | Soil microbial communities from Rifle, Colorado - Rifle CSP2_plank highO2_0.1 (SPAdes) (version 2) | ecosystem: Environmental > Terrestrial > Deep subsurface > Rock core/Sediment ...
GGATTCGGGATTTTCTCAAAAAGATTGGTTCGAACTTCCGCATTGCCGAGCGGACGCTTTCGTTCCCCCTCAAAAATGCTTGGATTCTCGCGGGGAAATACCATGCCGAGGCGCAACGCGCCGAGGCAACTTCTTACAATTTTGCTGAAAGTACAATTTGGCGGAGACGGGAGGATTCGAACCTCCGATACCCTTTCGGGTATACCGCATTTCGAGTGCGGCGCGTTCAACCACTCTGCCACGTCTCCATTACTCTATTATTCTATTCTCTCCATAAAAGTAGCACCGCGCATTGCTTTTTTCAATCTCTACAACCGAAAATGATGCGGAGCTAGATTTGAAAGTCTACCTATTGAAGTCTCACTTCAATAGGTCAACACCCGAAAATGATGCGGAGCCGAACTTTACGTTCGGCTCCCTCTCTCTGGCGCGACCGCGGATGGTCAGAACCAATCCGATGCCACGCCCTGTTCCTTAAGAAACACGTGCGCTCGCACGTGCATGAGTTCCCACTCCTCATCCGTCAGGCCGAAGTGGACTCCGCACTCCGGGCATTTGTATGTCGTGGTCAGGCCGCAATTACGAAGGCGCGTGATCGGATGATCCAAGAAGGCAACGGGCTCGTTGCCGAAGTCCTTTCTCACAAAAACAGTTATCTCTACCGAGCCGACGCAGACGCCAGCCATACTCAACGGGCAGACGGCCACCAAAGTCAAGGAAACGTTTTTGGCATGATACACATCCCCGAGATCCAACTGGAACTTATACGATTGAATCACGACTTTCTCCTCTACGACGAAAGAAAGAGAGAACACTATATCAACTCTCCTATGAGCCGTCAGGAAACTAAACCATAATGTTGAGTTAAAGTCAAACAGCCCCATCCGGCGCACGGATAGAGTGTAAGGGGATCAGATGCGCGCTGAGGGGATCGAACCCCCGGCCTACTGTGTGTAAAACAGTCGCTCTACCACTGAGCTAAGCGCGCGAAGAAGGGGTCGTCCCCCTTCTGATATTACTATGCCGCTTTCTTCTGCTCCCGAATCATCTTTTCAAGCTCTCCCTGCATTTCTCTCATCTCCTGCTCGTCGCTTTGCACCTCTTGTGTAAGCTTAGCGGTCTCGCCTTCATTCTGCCGCATCTTGACCTCTAGCTCCTGAAGCGCTCCCTGCATCTCGCGCTTCTTCTTCTCAATCTCCTGGATGATCTTCATCTTCTCCTGCTGTTTCTCCTGAAGCTCCTGCTGGCGGCGCGCCATTTCTTTTTTGAGCGTAGCGATCGCCTGCTCCGATACGTTTGTCATAAAGATTAAAGTTAGTTATTAGTCTCGGTGCGCCCTGCAGGAATCGGACCTACTGCCTTTCCCATGTCAAGGGAACGCTCTACCAATGAGCTAAGGGCGCGTGGCTACACCCTACATACATCTATTTTCGTGTGTTTGGCAATGATCTTACCGTTTTTATCATACACGAATGTACCGAATACGGTACCGTCTTTCGGATTCAGTATGTGATCAAGAATGCTGCGCACTGATGGGATCATCTCCTGTTTCTTGATTTCTTTGGGCGCAAGCCACATCAGTTCCCCCTCATGGGACTGCCTCACCTTGCCTGATGCATACTCCCCGGAGAAGTGAAAGATCAGCCAGTTTGGCACTTCTTTATATTTCGGCACGCGACTGACATTGTCCATCAATACCGCTTCAAGCCGTAGATTTTTGACGCGGATACCCGCTTCTTCCATGAGTTCGCGCTCTGCCGCCAGATACGGGTTCTCGCCGGAATCCACCTTCCCTCCAATCGGATGGACGACATTGGGCATAAATGTTTTATGGGAAGATCGTTTAATCAAAAGATACTTCCCACCTTTATGCACAAAGATATTGGCGCATATCACCATCTCATGAATATGCGGTTTCGTATTGATAGGCATAATTCTATAGATAAACTTTTTGCTTCGGTCCCACCGGGAGTCGAACCCGGCTTCCCACATTGAAAGCGTGGTGTCCTAACCGATAGACGATGGGACCCGGACGCACAGAGTATACCAAAAATCATCCTCTTTTTCCAGAGTATGTGAAGGCCCGCACCACGGATGGTGCGGGCTTGATGGTCAATGCCATACGGGCGCAAACTCCGTTTCCGGCGAGACGGAACCCGCAGAAGGATTGCGGTACGTCTCCCATATTGCCGGATGTTCCGCGTCCCCATCGTAAAGCATGAGGACAGCAGAGAGCACTGTGTTCTTGTCATCAACACGAAGCACATGCTCCATTTTGGATCCCTTGACCGAGGGCGTCCATGTTTGGCCCTTACGAAGAGACTGGACGTGATCCTTGAATGTACCCCATGTCTGATATACGGGGTACTCAAAATCCCACAAAAGCGATATGGTCAGACACCCAAGAACCTTATCTGGAGCGCGTTTGGTGTACATACGCCCCAAACTCCATGGGACGCCGTCCAAAACATTTACCTCCTGCTTTACAAAATTCCACGTCCCGTCGGAACAATCCGGGACCGGAGATTGCGCTACATGCGCCGTGTATGGAAATCCGAGCAAAGATACAACCGCAACCAGCACAAGCGCCGACATGTGAGTGTGCATACCGCCTCCCGCGCAAAGTGTTACCCTCTTTGACTAAAATGAACTCTGATGCCACGACCATACCCCGAAGGTACGATTTTTGCAAGAGAAAGCGATTTTTGCTACGATAGCGCCATGAACCCCATTAGATACCAGATGGAAATCCGCTGTAGCTACCAATAATTCCACGACGCACATAATCAATCTATGACTTCAACGAATCAAAAAGTATCTAACGGGGTGAAATACGAAGCGGTCATCGGGCTTGAGATACACGCGGAGCTGAATACCAAGACCAAGATGTTTTGCTCCTCGCTCAATGATCCGGACGAAAAGCATCCCAATATCAATATCTGCCCCATCTGCATGGGACATCCGGGTACTCTGCCTACGATCAATGAAGACGCGGTAAAAAAAGTAATTAGCACGGGACTCGCGCTCGGAGGCGACATAGCGGAATTCTCCCAATTTGACCGCAAAAATTATTTTTATCCCGATCTGCCCAAGGGATATCAGATCTCACAGTACGAGTACCCACTGGTCAAAGGCGGCATGATTGGAGTCGCGGGGCGCACGATCCGGATCACGCGCATCCATCTGGAAGAAGATACGGGACGGCTCATCCATGACAAGTCATCGCAGGCAACGCTTGTGGATTTCAACCGCGCGGGTATACCGCTCATGGAGCTCGTCACCGAGCCCGATATCCGCACGGGCGAGGAAGTGCGACTTTTCGGCGAAGCGCTCCAGCGCATTTTGCGATATGTCGGAGCCTCCGATGCGGATATGGAAAAAGGCCAGATGCGCGTGGAAGTCAATATTTCATTACGCAGATCAACGCAGATACCAACGCGGATCAACGCAGATACTATCAGCGAAAATCCGCGTCTTGATCAGCGAGAATCTGCGCCTCTGGGGACGAAAGTGGAAGTCAAAAATATCAACTCGTTCAAGTTTGCGGCCGATGCCGTGGAGTTTGAAATAAAACGCCAGTCAGAGATATTGGATCGGGGAGAAAAAGTAGTGCAGGAGACGCGCGGATGGAACGAGCACAAGGGTGAATCTTTTTCCCAGCGCGCCAAAGAATCTGCGCACGACTACCGATACTTCCCGGAGCCCGATCTGCCGCCTTTGAATATCTCGCGCGACTTTGTCGCGAGTCTCCGCGCGGCGCTCCCGGAACTGCCGCAGGCAAAACAGGAACGCTTCATCCGCGAATATGGACTTGAGCATGGTATCGCCGAAATTCTCGTCCGCGAGAAACATCTCGCTGACTACTTTGAAGCCGCAATAAGCGAAGCTAAACAGCACGATACCGAAACGCCTGAAAAGCCCCGCAGGAATCTGGCAAAAACAATAGCCGCCCTGATCACGGGCGAACTCCTGCGCCTCATGCGCGAAGTCGTAGCCGAGATTCGCGATATCCACATTACGCCGGAAAATATGGGCGAGCTTGCAGACATGATCGCCGAAGACAAAGTTTCAAACCTCGCGGCAAAGCAGATCCTTGCGGAAATGTTCGCCTCGGGCGAAGATCCTTCGGATATTGCCGAGCGCCTCGGCCTCTGGCAGATGTCGGGTGCTACGGATATAGAAGATATCGCGCGGCATATCATCAAAGAAAATCCCGCGGCTCTTGAGGATTACAAAAAAGGCAAGACCGCTTCCCTGCAATTCCTCATGGGACAGGTCATGAAAGAATCGCGCGGCACCGCAAACCCCAAAATAGTCCAGGAAGTGCTTAAAAAGCTTCTCGGTTAATCTATTGAAGTGAGACTTCAATAGACAGCAGATCAATGAAATATCGTTTGCTTGAATTCATACCCGGCGTTCTTGCATGGGGCACGATCGCGGCCGTCATCGGCGCATCATGGCGCTTCCCGGAAGCCGCCGCGATATTCATCATTCTCTTTGACATCTACTGGCTGTTTAAAACAATCTATCTCTCCCTGCACCTGCGCGCGGCATTTCGCAGAATGCGCGCCAACATGCAGACAGACTGGCTTGCCAAATTATCAGAGCTACAACCTACAAACCACCTGCCTACCGGACAGGCAGGCAACCTACAACCTCATTGGCGCAATATTCATCATCTTGTCATCATGCCGATGGCGCACGAGCCCTACGAGATCATACGGGAAAGTTTTGAGGCGCTCAAAGCATCGCACTATCCAAAAGACCGGCTGATCGTGGTGCTTGCGCGCGAAGCGCGCATCCCCGAGAGTGATGAGATCGCGCAAAAGATCACGCAGGAGTTTTCGGGAGTTTTCGCGCACCTGCTTGCAACCGCGCATCCCGACGGCCTGATCGGCGAAATCCGCGGCAAAGGATCCAACGAGGCATGGGCCGCCGCAGAAGTAAAGCGCGCCGTCATAGACCCCGCGAGCATCCCGTATGACGATATCATCGTCTCCGTATTTGATGCGGATACCCAGACGGGACCCGAATATTTCGGCGTTCTCACGCATGCGTTTCTCAAAGCGCCACACCCGTTGCGCTCAAGCTACCAGCCGATACCGCTTTTCGTAAATAATATCTTCCAGGCGCCGGCGCTTGCGCGCGTCATTGCATTCGCGTCCTCATTCTGGCACATGATCCAGCAGGCGCGGCCCGAACGCCTTACGACGTTTTCTTCGCACGCCATGCCTTTCAAGGCGCTTGTTGAAATCGGCTACTGGCGGCGCGATATCGTATCCGAAGATTCCAATATCTTCTGGCAGTGCTATTTGCACTACGATGGCGACTGGCGCACTGTGCCGATCTTCTATCCGGCGGCTATGGATGCCAACGTGGCGCCGACGTTTTGGCATACCATGAAAAACCTCTACAGACAGCAGAGGCGCTGGGCATGGGGGCCGTGCGAGAATATCCCCTACTTTCTCAACGGATTCATCAGAAACCGCCGCATTTCTTTTGCAAAAAAATGCTACTGGTCGTTTCATTATATTGAAGGCGCGCACTCATGGGCTACCAATTCGCTCATTATCTTCAGCCTCGGCTGGCTGCCGCTTATTCTGGGAGACGCATCTTTTAATCTATCCGTGCTCTCGTACAATCTCCCGCGGATCACGCGCACGGTTATGAATTTTGCCATGATCGGAGTCGCATCGTCTTCAATCCTTGCAATCCTGCTCCTGCCGCCCAAACCCGCATGGTTTCGCAAACGCCATTACGCGCTCTATCTCGTACAGTGGCTCCTGATGCCGGTGCACCTCATCATCTTCGGATCGCTACCGGCACTGGAAGCGCAGACGCGCGTGATGCTCGGAGGCCGCTGGCGCCTCGGATTTTGGCCTACGCCAAAGCACCGATAATCCGCTTGCCAATGCGGGATTTTAGGGAGTACCATTGAAAAACTTGTTACATTTCATTTCTTACGCGGCCATAGTTTAGTGGGCTTGTGCCAATTGCTTGGCACAAGCGGGAAATCCAGTGGAAGATTTCCCGGGATTTCGCCGCTAGGGCGAAATGACGACTGCTTCCCAAGCCCCGTCACTTAATCTGCACTGGGTAATTTATAGGCGAGAATAGTATAGTGGCAGTACATTTGCTTCCCAAGCAAAGGGCAGGGGTTCGATTCCCCTTTCTCGCAAAAAATTGTGCAGACCAAGTGCGGGGCAAGCAGTAGGCGCGAGTTCGATTCTTGCTGGCCGCATCCGCGACTTATATCCAATAGACCTACTGCGTAATTATTCTTCTACTCCGATGTCCAGATTTCGGAGACGGGGCATCCCGCTATGCGGGAACGCCTCGCGTCTGTACTACGACTTTGGAAAAATTATTCAACATATACGCCGTATATGCCTCATAATTTTTCCAATACTCGCACGAAATCTGAACATCTCGTAACGAAACTATTTAATCAGTAGGTCTAATGAAAACTTTTGCAAAAGGATTCGGAATAGCGTTTCTCGGAGGAGCTCTGATCATCGGCGTCTCTCCCCTGCTGTTTTCATCGTCTCTCTTGGAAAACAGCAATGCGCTTTTAAGCTCCATCGTCCCAGAGCAAAAGCCGCGTCAAAAAACTCCGGAAGAACTCATTGCCGAAGCCCGCGCGCGCTCAAGCGACATCAGAGCGCTCTATATGACTGCGGATGTTGCAAGCGATCCGGGTGCGGGAGCGGCACGCCTGCGCAACGCCATCATTGATATCGCGGAGCGCACTGAAATTAATGCAGTCGTGATGGATGTCAAAGAAGTATGCGGCCCCGACTACGATGAGGAAAATCTGAAAAAACTCCTGGGTGATCTCAAGGCAAAGAATATCTGGGCGATTGCGCGCATTGTCGCGTTTAAAGACGCCTCCCAAATCAAAGCACACCCCGAATGGTACCTCACGCGCAAAGCCCCCAAAGCTGTGCGAGAGGGAGGATGCAAAGGCAAACAACATCTGGTAGCAAAGGGTGCGGAGGCGTCCCGGATTTTTTGGCGGGACAACACCGGTGGCTACTGGCTGGATCCGGCGTCATCCCCAGCGCACGAATATCTCATCACGTTTTCCAAGCATATGATTGATATGGGCTTTGACGAGCTGCAGTTTGACTATGTCCGGTTTCCGTCAGACGGCGATGTCTCGCAGGCGCTCTATCCTACATGGGATCGCACGACCCCGCGATACGATATCATGAGAAGTTTTTTTACGAATCTGCGCGACAGCCTCAAAGCGTATAAGCCGGACATTATCCTCTCGGCGGATATTTTCGGGTATGTCGCGGCACAACACGAGGATCCTACCATCGGCCAGCGATTGAGCGACATCGTAAAAACTTTTGATTATGTTTCGTTTATGGTCTATCCGTCCCACTACTACAGCGGCCTGTACCTTGCGGCAAATCCCGCGCGCGGTCTTCCCGCAGTCAGCTACACGGTTGCCGAGGCGCGCACGAATCCGGATGTCACTGTCGGGCGATCGCTCATCGTAGCGCAGGATTACTTTGATTTCGTAGCAAGCACGACGCAGGCCACAACCTCGCCCGCACGAACAGAAACCATCGCACGCATCAGGCCGTGGCTTGAAGATTTCTTCCATGAAGCGGATCGGCTTGCAGGAAGACCGTGGGGAGCGCAAAAAGTACGCCTACAGATTGATGCCGCCCAAGACTCAACCGGCCATGGCTGGATGCTGTGGAATGCGGCGAATGTCTACGCCACGGGCGCTCTCAAAGAAGAATAGAGGCAGGTTCGGCCTCATTGGGAAACTTCCGCCTGCAGGAGAGAAGTGAATTCTTGTTCCCGCTGATCCAGCAGGCGCAATACTTCATCAAGCTCATCCGGTGAAAACTTAGCCGACGCATTGCCTGATTCCTGCCGAGATGCCGAGCGCGTGCGTACGGTATAAAAAAGATACCCGTCAATCGCAAGCAGGCATGCCAGAGCAAACGCAAGAAAGGCGAGTCCCCAGAGAAAAATCGTCCGGCGCAATGCCCCGAGCTCCGGAGGAGCGTCTGTTTTTCTGCGGAAAAATAGCAGCGATGCGAAAGATAGCTTCATAGAAATATGCTTACTTCCAAATTAGCGCGTCCGTACGCGGATTGAGACGACAAACCTGCCGGACGCCTCGCCCGGCCGCCACCCAAGCTCCGCGGCAAGATTTTGGTATGAGACTTCGGTGATCTCAAGATAATACGGCATCCGCTCAAGCAGGCGCACATAAGATAAAAGCTGTTTTTCGCTTCCTTCAAGAGTAAGGCGGAGAAGAAGGTGCTGCGCATCGCTCCCCGCGCCCTCCAGATCAATCGCAAGCTTGGTACCCGTCGCGCGAGCAATCGCTTCCATATCCTTGAGAAACGTCACCGGCTGTTTTGCGTCAATATAAAACTCTCTGACCTTTATGTAATCCGCCGCGCGTTCAGCCAGTACTTTTTCCACGCCTTTTGCCTCAATCCGATTGCGCTCAAAACCGTCAATCTTGGACTGCAGTCCTTGCGCGACGGTGCTACCCGCAAGGACACTGCGCGTCATACGCCAAAACGCAAAACCCGCTCCCCCAATCAAGGCGGCCGAAAAAGTGCTGATCATAATCAGCCGTACGCGCGGACTTAAATGAATATGGATCCTCATATGGTAATTAAAACTGGTACGGCGGTTTTAATTTTGCTTTTGCGGAAAATCGGATATTGCTTTCGCGCACGATATCCTCCAAAGGAAACGAGACTTCCAAAAACTGGTCTGATGCGCGCAGTGTCTCTTCAAAAATCAGAAGTTGTTCGCGCGTCGCGGCATGCCCCTCTACGACAACATCGCCCCCGGCGCGGATGACAAACGACAGCATCGTAATCCCTTCGCCTACCGGAAAAAATCGGCCCAGAATCAGCGAAGCGCCGGGGGCATGCGCCGCGTATGCCCTGATCTCGCCCAATGCCGTCCGTGTCTTTTTTGCTTCGGCAAGTGCTACGCGCACCCCGCGCCGATTGACTCCCTCCTGCTCTTCTACATCAAGCGAATGCCGCAGTTCGCGCACGGCAAAATGCGTCAGCAAAAAAGGCGGCAGAAGGAAAAAGATTCCCACGGCAAGCACAAATAATGCAAGCATGGCGAAAAACCCGACCGCTTCGGCCGCTTCCCGTATCCGTACTGTTTGTTTTTCTTTCGGAGGAAGGAGATTGAGAGAAAGCATAATCGGATGTGGTTATGTCTCGGATGTGCCGCGCAGGGCAAGCCCGATCGCGGCGGTAAACGAAATCGCCTGCTCGCGAAGCATAGGGGGTACTGCAAGCCCCAAGGTGCCGTGAAGTCCGGCAAACGGGTTTGCCAGCATCACCGGTATCCGGATCACGCTTGCCAGGTACGTATCAAGGCCCGACATATTCGCCCCTCCGCCGGAAAGAAGCATGCTCTGTACGGTACTGCTCCCGCCATGTACATGGGTGATGTGCTCCTGATAATACCCGATCACGCGGCGCAGTTCCTCCGCAATCGTATCTGCAGTACGCGTGATCGCCGCGAATGTTTTCTCGTCATACGCATCTTTCGTAAGACCGCTTTTCTTCTTCATCTCCACCGCCTCTTTTTCGGATATGCCGCGCGCCGATGCGATCTCCATATCAAAAGTGCGTCCGCCCACCGGCACGGTGGTGGTAAACACGATAGCGCCCCCCGCAAAAAGAATGATGCTCGTCCTGTCTCTCCCCATATCAATCACCATCACTGTCTCCGATGCCTTGATGCTCGGAGCTACGGCGCGCACGATTGCCTGCGATTCAAGCTCAAGCGCCACCGGCAGAAAACCAGCATCTTCAATCGCGCGGACATATGCCGCGACAATCCCCCGGGGAAATGCCGTGACAACGGCATCATGATGATCAATCTCTCCTTGTATGGGATGGATCGGCTCAAAATCATATATGACATCTTCTGACGGAAGCGGTATCTCCTCTTCTATTTTCCACCTGATAGCGCCTGCCATTTCCCGCAGTCCTACTTTGGGAGTCTGAAACACCCGCACAAAACTTTTTTCCTCGGGCAGAGACACCACCATGCCGGACGCGCGAAACGCATGCCCTGCCTTTGCGCCAATTTTTTTCAAGACTGCAGTGAGTACGTCAATTTTCTCCACGACTCCGTTGACGATCGCGCCTTCGGGAACTTCTTCTTCGCCTATACACGAGAGCACGAGTCCCCCGCCCGCATCCCGGGGCCGGGGCAGAAATTGCGCATATTTAATACTATGCTCGGACACATCCAAACCCGCAGACGGTAGGTGTATGTATCCTTCAATCCATTGAACCAAGCGCTCTTTCATGACTATTTCATTATACCAGATCGCTTTTACTCCGTCTCTTTCCAATACAGGATATCGTATGACCCCGAAGGTCCTGAAGAAAACAGCACGCTTGCAAGTCCGGATTCATATGCGACTGCAGTATTATTATTGAGGTCAAGTCCGTATGCCGTCACTGCATGCGCGGAGGAATTATTATTGAAAATGATCCTTCCGTTCGCCACATAATAGACAGCGCCGCTCGCACCATTGCCGACTGTAATCACAGTCGCGGCAGGCGCATCTTTTTCATCCAAAATCATCAGGAAACTCCCCGGATTTCCCGACCCGCTGAAGACGCAGTTGTTGCCCACCGAGACCGTGCCGCTTACGACTATCACCCCCGATGTTGAGCCGTACCCTGCCGAAAGCGATATGTTGCAGTTCGCACCGAAATCCACATCACCCACGACCCAAAGCGTACCCGATACGATCAGATGCGCATTGTTTGAGACGGTAAGATTGCCCGTGATCTTGGCGGGGCCAAGATTTTGCAGGCCTGAAACAGTATAATCGCCCGAGATCACCGTGCATCCGCCGCATGATGCGTCAGCTTTCCAGTCTTCAAGCATGGCGGACGAAATCGGCATTGCCAAAGGAGCAAGATTTGCAGGAGCCGCAGCAGGAGTGATACCGGAGCCGAGCACGATAGATGTCGCATCAATCACATTGTAGTAAGCATCTTGATTGACTGTCGTGTCGTCAAGCTCGTCTGCGTGCGCATCGCGGCCGACCACGACATCATCCAGTTTTGTCGTGGAAGACGCGTATCCTCCGACCGTGGCATTGTCAATAAGATTGGCCTGCGCATTGCCCGATATCGCAACATCGGCAATAGAAGACGTCCACGCGGCATACGCGTCTCCCGTAATAGCGGAGCTTGCACCGGCGCCCGTAATATCACCGTTTGAAAAAACGCCGCCGCTGATCGCGGCATTGGTACCCAGTGTCACTCCGCCATCGCCGACCTGTACCCCGAAATTGAATCCCGTACCCGAAGACGGGATGTCAACAAACGTCGTGATCGCCTGCTTCAACGAGTCGCGGCTTCCTGCCGACCGGATCGTGCGCGTGTTGCCAAGCGACGATACAGTCACGACAGTCGCCCCCTTACCGACATCAAGCGTCTCGCCAGACGCTATAGTCATACCGCTTAAGACCCGCCAGAGCGCATCCTCTATCCCCGCCTCGGCGATCGCGCGCGCATCAACGGATTTCACAAACAGGCGATTTACCGCAGTCTCCTGAAAAGAGAAAAATGTCAGCCCTCCGATAACGGCAAGAGAAGCTCCGAGCACCAGAAGAACCGTAGTCAGCGCGGCGTATCCGCGCTGAAACGTAAAGCGAAAAATGAAAAATGAAAAATGCCGAGCTGTTTTCAGTTTTTCGTTATCATTTTGCATTTTTCGTTTTACTCTTTGCATTTTATTAATAGACCTACTGCGTAAAGATTCTTCTACTGCAATGTCCAAATTTCGGCTACGGCTTTGCAAAAATTATTCAACATATACACCGTATATGCTTCATAATTTTTGCTTCGCCTCGCCAGAAATTTGAACATTTCGCTACGAAAATCTTTACGCAGTAGGTCTAATAGTTTCCGCGGATAGCGGCAGTAGAGATCAACGTCACCGATGCGGGAAATTTTGCACCTGCGGCATCCACGCGGATCGTCACTCTGATAGCTTCGCGGCCGATCGCCTGCACGATGCGTTCAAAATAAAGCTTGGTGACCCGTACCGATCCTGCAGACAGCGTAACATTGCCCGCGCCCTCCGAACGGATCATGGCCGCCCCCCCGTCCGTCCAGATATCAATGTATGAGGTCGTATGACCGAGCGTGGATGTAGCATTCGTTACAAGCGACAGCTGTCCTGCGTCAATATTAAACCGCGAAGTTGGCGTATAGACCTCTTGCGCCTGCGCGACATTTTTTACAATAATCTCAAGCATCCCACGCGCGTTGGCGAGCGCTTCGCGCTCGGCACGCGCGCGCGCATACAGATTGACCACCTGCATGAAAGAATTCACGACAAATACCGACAGCACGCCAAGCAGTGCGACATACACAACAACCTCAAGCAGGGTAAACCCCGTTAGAAACTTCTTTTTTACACGCACAGAGTGATGCGATGATTTTCGCTTTGTCATCATGGTTTCTAACGGGGTAAAGCCTCGTCTGTTTATGTTACGGATATGCATATGCTTTGAATCCAAAGTCATATTGATCCATCGGCTGGCCTGCGTCAGCGGGATTTGCGAGCCGCCCGATGAAGCGGCGTGCGATCCCTCCCGAATACGGACTTAATGCCGTCTGCCGGTATTCCCAATAAATAAACCCTGCAGAGCCCGACCCCGGAATCGTGGAGTCGGGTACGCTCCGCAGACGGATCGTATAAATCGTGGAGGGCGACACGGGTACTGCGGGCGAGAAATAAAAACTCACCCAGGCAGGAGTCGTAGTGGAAATCGTGTATCCGGAAATAATCTGGGAGGTGCCAAGTACCGCACCCGTGGGACTCGCGCGCAATTCCACAAACACATCCGAAGGCAGATCTGTGGAACGCCGCAGGAGAAGTGCTGTACGCGTGATCTCAACCTGCGAAGAACCCGTGGTAAATGTCTGGCCCGGATCGCCGTCGCCCGCATTGGGCGAGGGGAAGTTTGCTCCTATGTCATCAGTCACAGCTCCGGTATAGGCTACGGCTACGACATCGGTGATGCTCAAGAGAAACGACTGAAAATCCGTGATATATGTCGTGATCTGAATATCGCCTGCCGCGGATACCGCATGCGCGATCACGCGCCGCGTGCCTGAGTCGTCCGTGCCGCCCGAAGCTACGATCCTATCAGATGCATCGCGGCCGACTTTTTCAAACTGCACATAGCGGTCGTACACGCCATTGACAAGACCCGGAGATGTAGTCGCAAGCACCCATATGCCATTTTCCACTACCGGATAATATCGGAGAGACGGATTCTGCAGGCCAGTACGCCACGTAATATCCGCCCACGATGCATCGCGCACCATGCGCACAGCCTCAAGCCCTTCCTGCGCAAGCAGGGTCGCCTCCAGAGTCGCTTTTTGGTTTCGCAGGAGACGCGTCGCAAGCACCCCCGCCTGCGAAAACGAGACCAGAGCAAGCGTCACCACTGCTGTCGCAACCACGACTTCCATCAGACCAAAACCTTTTTGACTTGAATTATGAATCATGAATTATGAATAAGGGAGATATACAGGCCTTATTCCTAATTCCTAATTCCTAATTCGCGATGTTATGGCTCTGATATTGTCCCGCCAAATGCGCCGACCGTAACCGTCGTGCAATTCGCCTCATATGTCGCGATGGTTTTTGCATCAATCGCGATCACAAGTTTTTTGGTGTTTTTCCTGCAATCGCGGTCTGCAGAGAGCACTGTGTTGGAGCCGGTGATGGAGAGCGCATGGAGGCGCAGTACTTGCGGCACGCCGCCGACTACCGTCGTCCCCGACCAGTCATACGTCGCGCGCGGAGTGACCGGAGTCATCACGACCGGCACGACCACGTCAGCACCCGGCGGATTACTGAATGTCAGCGTCATCGTAATTGAATCTTCAATACTCCATCCGAGAGTAAAATTGCGATGGCGCGTATCCGCCACGCGCGTACCCGTAAGCACCGGCGCCGTACCCGTGCGGTATGTCCTGCCGGATGCATCAATCGTAATGGGAAAGGTCTGGCCGGGAGAAGCCGCGATCCGTACGACAAATGTCCCTGTATTACCCGTCCTGCCATCCAGTCTCCGAAACAGCACATCGGTGCCGCCGCCGGCGAGCGTGACATTGGCAATTTCCACGCCCGCAGGCAGATTGTATACCGTCGTCATAGTTGACCCCGCAAAAGACGATCCGCTGAAAAGAGTAAATCGCGAAGGCTCAAGCCGCACCCCCCACGGAAGAGAGCTATCCCCCGCAAGCGCGTGGGACTGCGCTACGCCAAGCACGGACAGCATATTTTGTCCGCTTGCGGTCAGGTCGCGTATCCGCCGCGAATTGGTAAATGAAGCGATCGCAAATGTCCCGATCATGCCTATGACGGCGATGACTACGATCGTTTCAATCAGGGTAAACCCCGTTAGAAACTTCTTATTTGCACCAAAAGGAGAGTGCGATGGGTTTCGCTTTGTCATCATGGTTTCTAACGGGGTAAACCCATTAAGAAACCGTCTAAAAAGTCTTCTTCGTCGCGAAATTGCAGGATTTTGTGCGGGACAAGGAGGGACGACGAAAGCGTATATGTGAATATACGTTGAGGAGAACTGACGCAGTCCCGTGCGAAATCCTGCAATTGCAGCAGGAGAGGGACTTTTTAGACGGTTTCTAAGAGCGAAAGGTGTAAAGCGAAAAGCGAAAAACTGCGGTATCCCGCCTGCGGCGGGACTGTGTTCACTTTGATGCTGTCGCTTTGCGTTTTGCATTTTTCGTTTTGCGTTTTATCTCATATGCCGATCGTGCTCAAACTTGAGTAAATCGGCTGGAGAATGGAGATCGCAAAGATGCCTACGATCACCCCGATTGCAATCATCAGCACGGGCTCCACAATCGTAGAGAGATTTTTCGTCACATCGGCGACCTCCTCCTCAAAAAAGAGTGCAAGGCGCAGGAGCATCTCGGCGACTTTGCCCGTCTCCTCGCCCACCGCAAGCATCTCTGTTACCAGCGGCTGAAACACATCCGGATGCTTGGCAAGTAGCGTGTGCAACTGCACGCCTTTTTTTACTTCCTCACTTGCCTCGACGAGCACCTCGCGGAAGCGCAGGTTGGAAACCGTATGCGAGACTATCTCAAGAGATCGCACGATCGGGACGCCGGATGTTTCCAGATACGAAAGAGTCCGGCAAAACCTCGCAGTATTATACTTGCGGATCAGAGAGCCGAAAATCGGCAGATGCAAAGAATACAGCGCAAGCACCCGCGCCACCGGAGGAATTGTCCGCGCGCGCCACGCCAGAGCCGCGACAATCACCCCGACCGCGGCGATCCATATCCCGTAACGCATAATAAAATCGCTCGTCCCGATGAGGATCCGTGTAGACAGAGGCAAAGCCACCCCAAGCTCCTTGATCGTAGCGCTCAAGGTCGGAAGCACATACGTCATCATCAAAGTCCCGATACCGCCAAGAGCGAGCACAATGATCAAAGGATACATCAACGCCCCGCGTATGCGTTTGCGCAGTGTCGCATCGCGTTTCATTTGATTTGCGACAAGTTTGAGCACAAGCGTCAGTTTGCCCGTCGTCTCCCCCACCTCTACCATGCTTACAAAAAGCTCCCCGAAGATCTTTTCATGCGCCCGGAGCGCATCGGCAAGAGTGAGCCCCCGCGACACCGCCGCATTGATATCCACGATCACGGATTTCAATTTGGCGTTGGTCGTCTCGCCGCTCAAGGTCTCCAGGGCGCGATTCAGAGAAAGGCCCGCCGCGATCATCACCGCAAGATTGCGCGCAAAAAACATCTTCTCCGAAAGCGGCACCGGCGTCAGAGCTCCCATGATCTCCCCGACATTGATATTAAAACGGATCGCCTGCAGAGGCTCACGCTTGCGCGCATCAAGCAGAAGCAGACCCTCCTGCTTCAGGGCGGACGCAAGCACTTTTTCATTCTCGGCATCCCGCTCTCCTTTTGAAACCTTGCCCGTCCGATCAGTCGCCGAATACGTAAACACCGTCATAGTCATATTGTATCACATCCTCTTGAGAAGACGCGATAATAATGATACAGTTCGGCCATCGGATTGCCTGTGCAAGCGGCATAACCGATATAATAGACCTACTGCATAAAGATTCTTCTGCTACAATTTCCAGATTTCGGCTACGGCTTTGCAAAAATTATTCAACATATACGCCGTATATGCCTCATAATTTTTTCTGCGTCTCGCACGAAATCTGACAATTTCGCTACGAAAATCTTTACGCAGTAGGTCTAATGGAGGCGTGGCCGAGCGGCTTAAGGCAACGGATTGCTAATCCGTCGGGGTTCATAGCCCCACACAGGTTCGAATCCTGTCGCCTCCGTTTTTTTTGCTTTATATAGAGTGCGCCCGGGGGTTTTGCCAAGATGAATCCCTGCTAGCAGGCAGGGAGATTTGACGGAATGTCGCTGAAACCCCTGCGGCTTGCCGCAGGACGGATTTCTGTTTGTATATACTCTTGGGGTTGCAACGATATTTTTGAACCTGATATACTTCGGTATATGCACCGTGCGTTTAAAAAAATTCCGCAGTTCATTTTAATATTTGTGCTGTCCATCGGCTGGATTTTCTCCGGCTGGCCACAGGTGTGGCAGAATCCGCCCTTTCCGCCGGAGGTGGAAAGGGCGGAGGCGGGAACACAAGATGTGCGTCCAAACGCCACTGCCACCGAAGCCGGAGGGAGCTGTGATACCACAAATGCCCATACCACTACGGACGATGATGTTGATGGCGGCGGGGATTCATCCATTTGTACCGCCGGTTCAGCCACAGCCGCCCACGACATACGATTAAACCTAGCAACACCGACTGGCGCAGAAACCATCAGCACAGTAACAAACGCGCAATCCTTTGCTATTTTGGCACGAAACAGCCAGACCTCGGGAACTGGTGTCGCCAAAGTAGCGCTCGACCTGTACTGTAACGGTGTGGAAGTGGAAACTGGCGCAGACCAAAACTTGGGTGATACATACGCCATACTCACTGAAACCTTTACTTTTAACACCAGCTCTTGCGCTTCAAACGGCTCGGACGTGGAAGTGCTGGTAGACTGCACCGCGGCAAATAATGGAGGCACAAACAATGACACTTCCTGCAACTATGAAGCGGTGGAGTGGAGAGTGGCTACCATTAACAACCCTCCGACAGTGGCGCTCAACTCACCGGCAAATGCCGCCACAGATGAAAGTGTCACACCGACCCTAAACTTCACGGGTACAGACAACGAGGGAGACGCGGTTGAATATAACATCCAGATGGACACAGCCAGTACGTTCCAAAGCACTGAAGCGTGGGATGTCTCCACTGCCGTCCATCTTCAAGAGTTTAATGTGGCGACGGAAACGACGGATCCTACCGGCCTTTTCTTCAAACCTGACGGGCTGAAGATGTATGCGGTGAGTTACACTGACCAAACTGTTGATGAGTATGACTTAAGCAGTGCTTGGAATGTTTCTACCGCCACGTATCTCCGAGAGTTTAGCGTGGCGGCGAAGGAACTAAGTCCTACCGGTGTTTTCTTCAAATCTGACGGATTGAAGATGTACACTATCGGCCTATCTGACGACACCATTGATGAATACGACTTAAGCTCGGCGTGGAATGTTTCCACCGCCGTCTATCTCCGCGAGTTGAGTGTGGCGGCGAAGGAAACTGACCCTACCGGTGTCTTTTTTAAACCCGACGGACTGAAGATGTACACTATCGGTCTCACTGGCGACACTGTTGATGAGTATGACTTAAGCAGTGCTTGGAATGTTTCTACCGCCACGTATCTCCGAGAGTTTAGCGTGGCGGCGAAGGAAACGAATTCTACCAGTGTTTTCTTTAAACCTGACGGATTGAAGATGTACACTATCGGCCTGGCCGGCCAAACCGTTGATGAGTATGACTTAAGCACCGCTTGGAATATCTCCACCGCCGTCTATCTCCAAGAGTTTAGCGTGGCGGCGAAGGAACTAAGTCCTGAAGAAGTATTTCTCAAATCTGACGGGGAGAAGATGTATACTATCGGTAGCGATGGCGACACTGTTGATGAGTATGATTTAGGTGTGCCACTCCTCTCTAAATTCTCTTCTGTCCCGGACGCAGGTTTTACTGCCGGACACCCCTTTGCTTCAGGAGCCGCCAAAGAATATACAGTCCAAGCGGGAGATGCTCTAGCTAACGATACTACTTATTATTGGAGAGTCAGGGCCATAGACCCATCAGGCAGCAACACGTATGGGACGTGGAGCAGTACGAGGAGCTTTACTACCATTGTTGGCGCCGCCTCGCTTACCTTTACGGTATCAACCAATCAATTCCCGAATATTACTCCGGGTACGCCGGTCTTTGCCACGAGCACCTTAAGCGTTGATACCGATAATTCCACCGGCTGGAATGTGACGGTCTCGCGCGATGATACGGATACCACCATTGATCTTGACAGTACCGCCGCGACCAACATCACAGATCAGACCGCATGGTCGCCGGGTGCCGCCACCACTACCGCAGGAAACGCCGTGCGCGTCTCCTCTCTTGATTCAAGCGGTGATGTTTTGGCAATGCGCGTCATGACTGCATCAGGCACTGCTTCTTTCAGATCAACAGGCTGGTGGGGCACGACTGACGCATATAGTGACAGCGCTACGACGCTGTGGGCGGGTTTTAACTCCACCGCCAAAAAAATCGGCGATTCAAGCGTAAGTTCCGGCGGATCGGCAAAATTGAACACGGTACTATACTATCTTGATGTGCCTTCCACTCAAAAAACGGGCGCATATTCAGGAGGTATCACCTATACAGCGACAATGAATCCTTGAAGATGCACTGCCTGCGGCTAGCTGTGGATTACTTTTGAAATTTTAGCTGTCTGCTTATGGTATAGTGCATACAAGCGTAGTAATATTGATCTATCCGGTTTTAAAATCAACGAATACTTTTTAAAGAAGATTGGCATATGCAACAAATCATCCATTCTCACATAGATGACATTCGTTCGCTTCTCGCGGCTTTCACGGTCACGGCGGTTCTTTTCGCCTCCGGCGGAGCGTATTATGCGTATGGCGAAGCGGTTACTCTCACGGTAACCGTAGCGCAAACTCTTACGTTTACCACAAACACAAACCAATTTGGCACGCTGACCGCCGGATCCTATAAAATTGCGACGACGACACTTTCCGTTACCACCAATGACACGGCTGGCTGGAATGTGACGCTCTCCGGTGACGATGTTACCAGTCCCGGCGGCAATACTGCCTGCGACCTAGACAGCGATGCCTCGGTGGGAATCACCGACCAGGCACAATGGGTAAACGGCGCGGCTACCACCACAACGGGTAACGCGGTAGCGCGTGCGAGTCTGGATAGTTCGGGGGACGTATTCGCGTTTCGCGTGATGACCGCTTCAAGTTCAAATGGCGCTCCGTTCCTTGCGACTACGTGGTGGGGAGCCTCCGATGCCGATGGCACGGCCAAGTGGGCGGGAATCGCAAGCTCTACCGTAGCGCGGCAGATCGGAAACGCGGGTACCGGCTCTTACTCCTCAAGCGCACATCTAAACACGGTGCAGTACTATCTGGATGTCGCTTCTTCGCAATCGCAAGGAGCGTACAGTTGTCCGCTTACCTTTACCACAACCGGAAACTGACATAAGGTAAGCGCGTGCTATGAAAACACACTCGTCCAAAAGCGCTGTCCTGTCGGCGTGCGCAATTCTCACGTTGTCTGCGGCTTTTTTGACGTTCTTACCAGTCCCCACATATGCGACTACCGGCTTGAGTATTCAGCCCCTTAAGGTCACTCATACGCTACAGGCGGGCGAGTCGGTATCGGGCGTGATTGAGATCAGGAATGCGGGGGATGATGCAGTAAACGTAGAGACAAAAGTGGAGGACTTTATCCCTCTTGCCGGAACGTACCAGATCCAGTTCGTGGGGAGAGCTCCGGGGATAAGCACGGTACGCGACTGGGTTACGCTTGACGCGCCGCAATCCTTTGTACTCGCCAAGGGTGCCACAAAAAACGTAACATATACGATCAAAACTCCCGCCAATGCAGAACCCGGAGGCCATTTTGGTGTTGCTTTTTTCAAGGCAAGCGACCTGCCTAAAAACGGCCAGCAGCAGATCAAGGTCGGGACCCAGGTAGGAATGCTGATGTTGGTGACCATCCCCGGCAGTCATCTGGAAAAGGGTACGATTCTTGACTTTACGGGGCCGCTTTTTGTCCGGAGAAGCCCGATAGACTTCACCATCAAATTTGAAAACACCGGCACAGTGCATTTTGAGCCGAAAGGCACCATCACCGTTACCAATATGCTCGGTCGTGAGATCGGGAGCGTCCCGGTCGGCGGACAAGTGGTACTCCCTACCGGCATCAAAGACCTCATGGCAAGCATACGTTTTGATGGAGTCCTCGTAGGCCGCTATAAGGCAGATCTGAAGATGTTTGACGGCGAGGGAAATGAGCTTACCACGGATAGTATCGCTTTTTATGCCTTCCCGGTAGGATATGCGGTCGCATTTCTCGCAACCATTATCGTATTCTTTTTCGCATTCAAGTTCCTGAAAAAAAACGTACACATCTCTATTTCCAGGAAGTAACAAGAGACCTACTGCATAAAGATTCTTCTGCTACAATTTCCAGATTTCGGCTACGACTTTGAAAAAATTATTCAACATATACGCCGTATATGCCTCATAATTTTTTCTGCGTCTCGCACGAAATCTGACAATTTCGCTACGAAAATCTTTACGCAGTAGGTCTAAGGATGAATAGATGTTGGGTATTGCACGCGTAACTCGTCCCCCAAAAAAATGTTGGCAAAGCGCCTGCAGGACGCTGGCACTCATCTGCTTGCTCCTTCCCTCTTACGCTCTCGCTCCTCTTCCCGCAATCGCGTCTACTACCACACTGACGGTCACCGTCGTGTATGACCTTGATATGCATCGGTTTGCCACGAGCGGTTCTTTTTTGGACGCCATAGCCAACCCAAACGATGCAAGCGTCCGGTGTAATTTTGCATTCCCCCAAGACGCGTTAAGTTCCGGAGCTACCGTGGCTATGACCGTCTACTCCACGACGGAAAGCGCCGTCACCGCCGATGCGCCCCTACCCAGCGGGAAGCTTGGCGCGAACACATTTTATAATTTTTCCTTTACCAACGAGAGCACCGGAAGCGCGATCACTTCATTTGATAAACCGATTACGCTTACTTTTTTCTATTCTGATGCGGATATAAGCGGCCTTGATGAAAGCACGGTGGTTCCCTATCGATGGGACGGATCGTCGTGGTCCGCACTGACCGGCTATACCATTGATACCGGAGCGAACAAGGTGACAGTATCCACACAGCACTTCAGTACATTCGCGCTTTTGGGTACTGCCCCCGCGGCAGGAGATCAGGCAAGCGAGAGCTCCGGCAGTAGCGGGGGTGGAGGCGGCGGGGGCGGAGGAATTATTTCCTCACCGACCAGCGCCATACTCTCCGGCAGGGCTTATCCCAAAAGCAAAATAACAGTCTTAAAGGACGCGCAGATCGCCGCAACCACCATTGCGGGACATGACGCGAATTTCGCTGTAAATGTTTCCGGCCTCTCGGGCGGAAACTATACTTTTTCAGTCTATGCCGAAGACAGCAAAGGGATACGGTCTCCCCTCCTGACTTTTCCCGTCAGCGTCACATCCGGCGCCAGTACGAAAATCGGCGGTATTGTTGTCGCGCCGACCATCGCGGTTGATAAAAGCGAGGTGAGGCAAGGAGATACCGCCACCGTTTTCGGACAAACTGCGCCGAATGGAGAGATTACTATCGCCATAGGTTCGGATGAATCCGCACATAAAACCAAAGCCGACCAAAACGGGAACTATCTCTACGTTCTTCATACCTCGACTTTGACGATGGCACACCATTTTGTACGGTCTCAATCCGCATATGGCGGCGAGGTCAGTCCTTTCAGCAAGTCCGTAAGTTTTCTTGTCGGCACGAAAAACATCGCGGCAGAATTGCCCAAGACGATTTCAAAAGGCGACGTAAATAAAGACATGCGGGTGAATCTCGTTGATTTTTCCATTACTGCATACTGGTACAAAAGGCCGCATCCGCCGGCAAGCGCCGATCTCTCCGGCGATGGAAAAGTAGACCTGACTGATTTCAGTATTATGGCATTTTTTTGGACGGGGTAGTCTAAGGAGTGCAAAGATCAAAATGCAAAAATCAAAAATAAAAAGTGAACCCCGACCCTGCGGCAAGCCGCAAGGCATCAGGGCGGTGTTCGACGGTAGCGTGTCGGCTCCGCCGACCCAAAGATTCTTTTGCCGCTTTCATCCCTGCGGCAAGCCGCAGGGATTTCAGCGACATTCCGTTAAAAAGTTGGCTACTCTCCTTGTCTCTTGTCTCTTACTCTTTGGTGCTTCTCCTGTTTTTGCCGCCAAAATGTTTTTTGAACAGGAGAAAGTCCCCGGGCTGAAGGATCAGTTCAAAATGGGCGTCTTCCTTGAGACCGAAGAACCGTTGAACGCCGTGGAAGGCACTGTGCGCTTCCCCATAAACCTTCTGGAGCTCCAAAATATTGAGGATGGCAACTCCATTGTCAATCTTTGGCTCGCGCGGCCGACCGCAGGTAAAATGGGGGAAATCATATTTTCCGGCATTACTCCGGGCGGCTATCAAGGCAGTAAGGGACTCATCTTTTCAATGACCTTTTTGGTGAGTCATGAGGGAACGGGTGCATTTGAGATCCAAGACGCCCGAGCGTTACGCAACGACGGAGAAGGCACCGCAGTGGAGCTTCAAACCTTTACCTCTCCTTTTGTGGTTTCCCAGAAAACAACGGACATTCAGATACCTGTTTCGGAGACGCACAACAACAACCCGCCGGAATCATTTACGCCGGAGATTACACACAACGCATCGGTTTTTGAAGACAAGTGGTTTATGGTTTTTGCAGCGCAGGACAAGGATTCAAGCATGGATCATTATGAGGTGAAAGAATCGCGGCAGAAATTCTTTGCGATATTTAAGAATTGGCTACCCGCCGAGAGTCCTTACGTTCTGGACGATCAGGAATTGAGAAGCTATGTTTTCGTAAAAGCGGTTGATAAAGCCGGTGATAAGAGAATCGTACGAGTTGCTCCCCGCAATCCGCTCCCATGGTACGAAAATTATGAAAGTTGGATTATAGTGACAGGAGGAATACTCGTTGTGCTCTACGCCGCAAAAAAACTATGAGGAAGATAACTTACATCTCATTGTCCGTCATTATTCTTGCTTTTGCATTTCTTGCGACAATACCATACGTTGCACATGCGGCGACTTTGCATTTTTCTCCATCATCAGGCACGCATACGAGAACTACCTTCTCGGTAAACGTCCTTGTCTCAAGCGCGGATCAGGCCATGAATGCGGCGTCGGGCATCATCTCGTTCCCGAAAGACAAGTTAGAGGTCGTCTCTCTTTCCAAGATCGGTTCTATTTTCGGTTTATGGGTTCAGGAGCCATATTTCTCCAACACGTCAGGGATAATCAGTTTTGAAGGCATCGTATTGAATCCGGGCTTTATCGGCTCCAATGGAAAAGCTCTTACCATAACTTTCAGAACCAAAACGGCCGGCCCTGCATCCTTGACGTTCTCTTCCGGCTCGGTGCTGGCAAATGACGGTAAGGGGACGAACATTCTCTCCGGGCTTGATCCCGCCGCGTTTTTTCTTGACGAAGTCGCTCCTAATATCGCGGCGGCGGGAATATCCGGCACTCCGCCGGCTCCGATCGTTTTTTCGCCGACTCATCCCGACCCCACTGCGTGGTATGCCAAGAGCGATCCGTCATTTGCATGGGAATTGCCAAAGGGCATCACCGGGGTACGGCTCCTCGTGGATACACTTCTCCAGACTATCCCCACGGTAACGTATATCCCCCCCATTTCGTCAAAAGAGCTCACTGCGGTGGAGGATGGAACATGGTATCTCCACATCCAATTCCAAAATAACAAAGGCTGGGGAGAAATATCGCATTTTCGCTTCCGGATTGATACGCAGCCGCCGGAACAATTTGCCATAGAATTTATTGACGGTACCGAAACAAAGAATCCAAAGCCGACGGTGATCTTTGACACCACCGACTCTCTCTCCGGCATCAATTATTATAAAGTAAAAATCGGTGAAGGAGACTTTGTCTCCGTGACGACGGAACTCGTAAGATCAAACCCTTATACACTTCCACTCCAAAAACCCGGCAGACGAACCATTTTAGTCCAAGCTTTTGATAACGCAGGAAACTATTCCGTCGCTACCGAAAGATTTAGCATTGAGCCGTTGCACACTCCTGTTTTCACCGCATATCCGAGAGAACTGCGCGCAGACGAAATGCTCACGGTGACGGGAGAAACCCAGTACCCGGGTTCTCAAATAATCATCTGGCTTCAGAGAGAAAAAGGTATTCCTCAAAAGTCTGTAGTCACAAGCGACCAGGACGGAAAGTTTATCTTTACCACAGACAAAAAATTAGCTGATGGCACCTACAAATTGTGGGCGGAGGTGGTGGATGCACGAGGCGCACAAAGTCTGCCAACCGATACCCTGACCATTACGATAGTTCAGCCGATGCTTGCACGAATTGGTTTTTTCCTTGCGGTAACCGTGCCGCTTACAGCACTTGCGCTTCTGCTTGCATTTGTGACACGGCACGGCCGACACACGTTCACAGTTCTTAAGAAAAAGCTCAAAAAAGAGACCAGCAAAGCAGAGCACGCCGTACACAAAACATTAAGTCTTTTACAGGCGGATGCCGAAAGCCATGCGACACTTCTCAAGAAAGCACAGCATGAAAGACAACTTACCACAGAGGAGAAAAAGGTTTTGAGACAGCTCAAAAAAGCTTTAGACGACGCAGACAAGCTGGCTAGCAAAAATCCGGAGACATAGCTCTGTTTGTATTATGAAAGCCGGAGAAAGACTGCTACCATACGGATATGGAGCCTTTGGCGTCAAAAATCAGGCCGGATACGCTTGCCGACTTTGTCGGGCAGGAGCATTTGGTTGGCGCGGGCAAACCGATTGAGACGGCTATTGTAAAAAAACATCTCTTCTCTTTTATCCTCTGGGGGCCGCCGGGGGTGGGCAAAACCACGCTTGCCAAGATTTATGCCAAAGGACTTGGAGCAGACTACTATGAGCTCTCCGCGGTGTCTGCGGGCAAAGACGATATACGCAAGATCGTGGATTCTCCGGCAGGACTTCTGGGGCCGAAAATCCTCTTTCTTGATGAGATACATAGATTTAATAAAGCACAGCAGGATTTCCTCCTGCCGTATGTGGAGTCGGGCAAGCTTACGCTGATCGGCGCTACCACCGAGAATCCGAGCTTTGAGGTGATCCCCGCACTTCTGTCGCGGTGCCGCGTATTTGTGCTCAACGAACTCAACGAGCGCGAAATGAAGACCATCATCGGCCGCACAGGATACTCCATGTCGGATGACGCGGCCGACTGGCTGATCGCGCTAGCCGCGGGAGACGCAAGGCAAGCAATCGCCATGCTTGAAAATACGTACGAGCTCTACGGGGGCATCACGATTGAGAAGCTGAAAAGCACCCTGCAGTCAAAGCATCTGCGCTACGATAAAAAAGGCGAGGAGCACTACAATACCATCAGCGCATTTATCAAAAGCATGCGCGCGAGTAAGGCTGATGCGGCACTCTACTATCTTGCACGCATGATTGAATCGGGAGAGGATCCCAAATTCATCGCGCGCCGTATGGTCATATTTGCAAGCGAGGATATCGGTATGAAAGACCCACATGCGCTCGTCATGGCCAATGCCGTATTTCGGGCTGTGGAGACCATCGGATATCCTGAAGCGGGCATCAATCTCGCGCATGGTGTCGTCTATCTTGCATCAGCTCCCAAGACCAAAGCCGTATACAATGCGTATCTTGAGGCAATGGCGGATGCAAAAGAGCACGGCAATCTCCCGATCCCGCTCAATCTCCGCAATGTGCCGACCAAGCTCATGCGCGATCTTGGCTACGGCAAGGGCTATGAGAAATACACGGACGAAGATCTCCTGCCCGAAAAACTCAAAGGCAAAAAATATTTCCGGCCGTAAAGATCAAGAATACATCAGACCTACTGCGTAAAGATTGTTCTGCTGCAATTTCCAGATTTCGGCTACGACTTTGAAAAAATTATTCAACATATACGCCGTATATGCCTCATAATTTTTTCTGCGTCTCGCACGAAATCTGACAATTTCGCTACGAAAATCTTTACGCAGTAGG
>Ga0209542_10005168_pt1 | contig 26324 bp, 30 predicted proteins | sample RifCSPhighO2_01_FD_184028 | JGI IMG/M metagenome (GOLD analysis project Ga0209542, IMG submission 184028) | Soil microbial communities from Rifle, Colorado - Rifle CSP2_plank highO2_0.1 (SPAdes) (version 2) | ecosystem: Environmental > Terrestrial > Deep subsurface > Rock core/Sediment ...
TGTGAGACCCCTCTTCTTTAGTTGATAAATTGTTTCGCGCTCTTTCTGGTTTAATTGCTTATATATGTTAGTGCGCATATACTTTAAGCATAGTGCTTAAAGTTGCACTTCTAAATTGATTTTACCTGATTTAAATTTCCTTGTATAACTTCTTTGCTTCTTCCACCATTTTCCCCACCACACGTAATCCCCCTTCCCAGAATTCTTTCGCGGACAAATCAATACCAAACGGCTCTACCAACTCTTCGGGTGTTTTGGTACCGCCCGCCTCAAGCATTGTTAGATATTTTTCCGCAAAGACCGCTTTGTCGTCTGCCTTTTTATACATGTCATAAAACGACAATGTCAAAAGCTCTCCGAATGTGTAGGCATACACATAAAATGGTGTATGAAGAAAATGCGGAATATAGCTCCACCAAATGCGATAATTATCAGTAAGAGTGACAGAATCTCCAAACATTTCTTTCTGGCGGGCAATCCACAACTCGCTGATGCGTTCCGGTTTTAACTCGCCTTCGCTTCTGCGCGCCGCGTGAAAATCCTGTTCGAACTTATACATGGCGTGTTGGCGAAACACCGTGGCAAACACTTCTTCAATCATGCCCATCAAAAGAGCCAACAACTCTTTACCGCTCACACTGCTTCGCAAACTATCGAACACAAGCATTTCCCCGAACACGCTCGCGGTTTCCGCGATGGTAAGAGGTGTATCAAAATTAAAAAGCGTCTGTTTCCGCATCAGCGACCCGTGCACCCCATGCCCCAATTCATGCGCAAGCGTAAGCACGCTTTTCGTATTGCCAAGATAATTCATAAACACCACCGGGTGTAGATCGGGCGTGCCATACGAGCAAAACGCGCCGCCGCGCTTGCCATGTTTTGTCTCGGCATCAATCCACTGTTTTTCAAAAAATTCACTTGCCCGTTCGCGCATGCGGGGCGAAAACTTTCCGTACGCGCTAAGCACCATCTCCCGCGCTTCTTCAAACGTATACACACGCTCTGTTTCCAACACAGGCGCGTAGCGATCATAGTCGTAAAGCTCACTCATGCCCAATACGCTCCGTTTTAAGTCGTAGTAGTCAGCCACCAGACGAACATGCTCGCTTACCGCTTTACTCATGGTATTGACCGCTTCTTGGGTAACTTCATTCGCGAGATGCCGAGACGCTTCCGGCGTTTCAAATTTTTGATATCGGTCATGGATGCGCTTATCTTCCCCCAGCACGTTAAAAATGTATGTAAGCCGTCGCAAGTCCTCTCGTAACCCACTCGTAAGAGCTTGGGCTCCGGCTTTACGCGTATCACGATCGACGTTTTGCAACATATTCAACACTTTTTCTTCCGGCCATTCCTCCGTTTTCCCCATAACCAAAACAGGAAACTTTTTTTGCGATAATTCTTCGTCAAACAAACGAGTAAACGCTCCGTTTCCCGTAAGTGAGAGATCATTCATAATCTGCTCTTCGCGTTCTGGTAACCTATGGGGTTTTGTTTTAAGAAGATTCAGTAAAAAATGCCGGTAGTTGGAAAGTTCTTCCGCATCCGCAAGTTTTTGAAGCGCTTCTTCCGATAGTTGCAACAACTCAAGCTCGAAAAATATAATCTGATTATAGAGCTCTGTATATATAGTTTGTGTTTTTTGTTCAAGCGCTCCGTGTTCGGGGGTGACGCTGTCGGTTGTTTTGAGCAATGAAGCATAGTGAACAGGTTTTTGCCCATCTTGCACTATCGCCTCAAGTTCATGGATTGCCAAGAGAATATCAGAAACGGGAGTTGCTTCTGTTATGTTCCCGCGCCAATGATTCGCGAACGCTTCCGCGCGTTTCTTTGCTTGGGCAAGCGTGGCAAAAATACGCGGGTCATCTTTGCCGCTAAAATAGGCCGACAAATCCCAAGAGGGCAAGGTTCCAAAATTATGCGTTTCCATCCGTATCAAGCTCTGCCTGTAATTTCTTAAACTCGTTTTCTGCTTCTCCCAGCCGTTCGCGGCATATCTTTACCAACTCAACGCCTTCCTTGAATTTCTTCAACCCCTCTTCCACATCCACATCGCGCGCGTTAAGTTCTTCCACAATTTTTTCGAGGCGTTTGAGAGATTGTTCTATGGTTTGTTTTTCCGAAGCCATACTTACTGTGAATTACGAAACACCAGAAAGTTCTGTCATTGCGAGGCCATAGGCCGTGGCAATCCCCTTACTATGCAATGTGAAATGAGATTGCTTCGCTATGCTCGCAATGACAAAAGTGCGTTTCGTAATTCAAAGATACTTATATGTGTTCCACTTTTGATTTGAGTGTTCCTTTATACAACCGCACTTCTATAGATTCTCCTATTGTAACATCTTGGGCACTTTTTACCACTTTTCCATCTTTCCCATACACAATGCTATATCCTCTGCGCAATGGGAAAATGGGATCAAGATGCAACAATGCGGCTTGTGCAACGGCAATGCGTTTGTCCTCCGCGCGAAATACCCGCCCAAGCATTTCGGCCATGCGCTCCGCGCCCAACAAAAACGCGTGTTCCATTTTTTGCGCCCGCGCGCGGAACGCATGCGTAGCATTCATAAAAGCGCCTTCCAGCGCCCGAAAACCGGTAAAAATATTCCCCAAGGCGACTTCCAGCTTACGCGCTCCCGCGGATACGCGCGTGCGGGCGCGCCCTAAAAGCATATCGGGTATGCGTTGTATGCGTTCTTCAAAAACATCAAAAGCCCGTGACGTTTCCCGCAACACATCGCCCATGCACAACACCAACGTATCGCTTTCTTTTTCCACTGCGCGAAGTAATTCTTCGCGGCCTCTTCGAATGGCATCCGCCACTTTGGTTGGAGTTGAGAAATCCGCGTCGGAAGAAAGCGAGGCAATGGTAACATCGCCTTCGTGCCCAATACCCGTAAGCACCGGAATCCGCGACCCCACGACCGCTTCCGCCACACGTTCTGTGTTAAATGCTTTCAAATTTTCCAGACCCCCGCCGCCGCGTATTAAACACAGCACATCTAAATCGGGCCGCCGAGAATTAAACTCATGGAATGCCATCACAATAGATTCCTCCGCCCGATCCCCCTCCACGCGCACATCGCAAAGTATAATCTCAAAACCAAACACGCCGATGTTTTTTAGAAAATCGTTTATTGCTTCCCCTTTTTCAGAAGTAATAATACCGATTCGCTGAATAATATGCGGCAAAGAGCGTTTACGCGCGGCAGAAAAATAACCTTTTGCTTCCAGTTTTTTCTTTAACGCTTCAAACGCTTTCTGGAGCGCGCCTGCGCCAACCGGCTCCACTTTCTCTACCCGCACGTTAAACGCGCCGAATTTCGCATATACCTCGGGCCACGCGTCCACCACAACTTCCATGCCATCTTCCAAGTAACCATACTCGCGTTCGTATTTTGAAGCCCACAACACGCACTTCATGTTTGCTTCTGTTCCTGTGGTGTCTTTCAGCGTAAAGTACACCACTGTTCCGCGATGCCGCATTTCGCTTATCTCTCCGCGAATGCGAGCGATACCAAGCCGCGACAACGTTACATTTACCACCTCCAGAAATTCAGAAACAGAAAATATGGCAACAGGCATATTTTCGGAGGTTTCGCCTCCGTTAATAAGCGGAGGCGAAACCTCCGAATTTCCGTTTACAATTTCCAACATATCTGCCCCGTACCTTGCCACTTTTGTTTTCCCCCATCCTTTCACAAGCGCAAGATCGGCTAAAGTGGCAGGCATTGCTTTTACCGTTTCTTCTAAAGTTTTGTTACTAAACACCATAAAAAGCTCCACGCCTTCGCGATCGGCTATTTCCTTCCGTTTCCCTTTTAATTTTTGAAGTAACTCGGTCCGTGTCATAGAAACAGTATACCCAAAAAACTTAAAGGAGGCACGCAAGCGTAACCTCCTCTTTAAAAAAATAAAATATTATTTCTTGTTCTTCCCCTCCCTTTTTTGTTTTATCCCCTCGGTTGGTGTCTCGTCCACCACATCCACATATACCCGCGGCGCCTTTCCTACAAGCCCCACATTCTGAATGTACTCAACCCAATCCGGGCTGAGCACATTCCCTTCTCCTGACAACCGAGTTGCCTCCATAATACAACGCCCTCCTATAATGAAGATTTGTCCTTCACTATATCACACATATTTCCATTTGCAAGTATTGTTATCCAAAAGAAAAAGGGCCGCAATATGCAGCCCAAATTATTTGCCGTCTAAAAAAGAACTTATTTTTTCTTCTCTTTTTTGTTTGTCTCTCCTTTTCCTTTAAGCCACCCGCCGTAGAAAACTACCATTCTGCATGTCAAACACCAAAAACGCGCCCCTGCTCGACTACACGAATTGCCACATTTCTTACAAATCACTATATCCGTATAAACCTCCTTACATGCCGAGACTATTGTTGAGTTTTTTTATTACGTTTGGAATATGACGAGACTCTAGCCCAAAGAGACGACATTGTCGAGTTTCCCGCTTCTGTATATTTGGGTTACTCAATTTATGCTCCAAAACCCTCTTCTCCTGCGTATAAGATCGCAGTCTTCTTATGAGCCTTTCCTCCTGTGCATTATCAGTGCCGTGCATAAGAATACCTCCATTCGTTGGTTATTCAGCAAGCGCCTACCATTTAATTTTCAAAGATCTACCCCCTCTTCTGATTTGGGTCTGTCTACTTCTCTATGAAATAGACATACGTCATCTCAAAAGAAATCGGCCCCGCTTTTTAGACGGGACCGGTTTTAGAAACTATGGTTAACTAGTTACATTCTGACCAAGCCGACCCGCCTTATATTTGCAAGAACAATAAAAAGGAAGCTCCACATAAAAAGGAGTCCTGCAAACTTTAAGTGATAAGATCGGGCTATCATATTCATTATGTTTATATACTAACTAAAGACAAAATCCGTGTCAAGGATATGCTTATTGTCCGAGCGCTTGCTCAATTTGCGATTTCAAAGTTGTGTACGGAACCGCGCCATTCACCGCCTGTTTTGATCCGTCTGCGGCAATAATAATGCTATAGGGAGTCCCTTGACCACCGGAAGCAATTGCATTTTCCATATCAACATCAATCGTGTCATTATGTTTTCCAGAAGAAACACAGGAGCTAAATGCGTTTTGATCAAGTCCGATATCCCCCGCAACTTGCAAAAAGAGACTCTCACCCAGACCCTCTTCCTGCCGCGCGAACACAGCATCCACAAAATCCCAAAATGCCTGCGTACCCCCCAACTCATTCGCGCATTCCGCGCCGTTCGCCCCCGGCCGCGCGTTTGAATGAATTTGCTCAAGCGGAAAATGCCGATACACCCATGCAATTTTGCCGTCTTTCCCAAACTCGTCCATTACCTGCTTCATGCTCTCGTGAAAACGCGAACAAAACGGGCATTCCAAATCGGAATACTCAATAATTTTTACGGGTGCGGACGGATTCCCTAATACATGATCCGCCTCTGCCAAAGCGCGCACCGCTTCAAGTTCCGCGCCTGGGACGGTGGGAACTGCGGCATTATTTGCTCCAGCCGCCGCACCCAGTTGCGCAGGCGCCCCGCGCCCAAAACCGTTGTCCCCCACATACATAACGGCTCCGGCAATCAACGTACCCGAAATTAAAATAGATAGCGGTATAATATATGGATTGTGTTGAGATTCGTTCATAGTATTTTTATACTACACACCTTGCCTCTGCCTCCGCAAGGGATAACGCATTCTCTGTTGTCCACTGCCCCACGCGCGTACGCACCAGGCCGGAAAGATATCCACCCGTTCCAAGCGCCTCCCCCATATCACGCGCAAGAGAACGAATATAGACACCGGGACCCGTAACTACTCGCAATAAAAGAAATGGCCACTCATACGATTCGAGCGTAATAGACTTTATTTCCACCCGTCGCGGCTCGAGCGAAACTTTTTCCCCTTTTCGTACGCGCTTGTACGCCTCTTTACCTTTCACTTTTACCGCGCTATAGGGCGGAGGTATTTGGAAAATCACTCCCTCGAACTTATGAAGGATCATTTCTATATCCTCTCTTGTGGGAATGGTATAATTGGCACGATTTGTTTTTTCTCCTTCTTCATCATCCGTAACACTTGTTACTCCCAACATAATGTATGCGCGATATTCTTTTTCTTTCGCAACCTCCTTTGCAAGCTGTTTTGTGGCGTCTCTGCCCATACCAACCACAAGCACTCCTTCGGCAAGCGGGTCCAAGGTGCCTGCGTGTCCTATTTTCTTGGTATGGGCCGCGTGGCGTAAGCGGTTAAGCGCCGCGTTCGATGTAAGTCCTTTTGGTTTATACACGGCAAAAATATCGTTCATGTTATTCCTTATCTATGTGCATAATAGTAACACATGCTATATAATGGGAGTATGCGTTCTATTTTTTTCTTCGTTGCCATTCTTCTTATGTTGCCCTTTGCCTCATTATTTGCGGCAGAATCCTTTACCCGCGACCTCTCTTGGGGACTTCAAAATGACCCTGACGTAAAACGCCTGCAGGAATATCTGCGCGACAAAGGTTTTTATGTGTACGCGGAAATAACCGGCCATTATTTTTCTTCCACGCGATCAGCCGTGCTAAAATTCCAAGCGGCTCAAAACATAACGCCCGCGGATGGCGTGTTTTCCGGCAAAACGCGTACGCGCCTCAATCAATTATTTCAACCAACAATACAAACTCCTTTGTTTACCCCTTTTTTCCGTGACTTATTTTTTGGATTCCGGGCTGACCCCGATGTGGTGCGTCTCCAAGAATTTTTACGAAACAAGGGTTTTTTTACATATCCTGAATCCACCGGTAATTATTTTACCGTTACCAAGGAGGCAGTTCTTGCCTATCAGCTTGGAAAAAAAATACCGCCTACCGGCTCCATGGATCCGCTTACCCGCGCATTTATCAATTTAGATATCCTTACCGCAAATTCTCGAGGACCCACCGATGAATCAACTGAAGTGCTTCCTTCACCCCAAACCGCAACCTCCACCTACTATAAACAAATCAGCATCTCGGGTTTCAGCGGCAAAAACACAGACCCGTTGAGTGAACGGATTACCCTAACTAACCGTTCCAGATCCGACTCCATATCAATTACCGGATGGGAGTTTGAAACATCGCTTAGCACACGGTTTACCATACCCTCCGCCTATAACCTTCCCGGAACACTCGACGCATCTCTTGGTCCTATTGTGCTTCCACCAGGTGGTCGGCTTACCATTACCATGGGCAAACAAGAAAAATATTCCGCATTTCGAGAGAACATTTGCACGGGCTATTTCACGGAACACACCAACTTCACACCGTCTATCTCTAAACAATGCCCCCAACCCGACACATTTGACTTATTATACTTGGGCGACAAATGCATCGCTACCATTGATAAAATTCCCCGATGCACCATCCCAACGGCAACCCATTTCTTCGCACAATCAAGCGAGTGTTCCAGTTATATGATTCAAAACTTCACCTATGCTGGCTGTGTGCGCAACTATCGCAATGATGAAGATTTTTATGAAAATCAATGGTATGTGTGGCTCAACCGCGACACGGAACTTTTTCGGAATATCCATGAAACCCTGCTTCTGCGAGATGCCGCGGGAAAGTTTGTTGATGGACAACAATATTGAGAATTACTCGCTACGAAAGCCGATTTCAGGAGACGCATCAGCCGCTTCCAGTTTTCCAAACGTCGCCTCGTAGCGATCCATCTGCTCGCCAAGCGCCTTTAACAATCGCTTTGCATGCCCGGGACTCACAATAACGCGGCCTACCAACAAAGCGCCCGGTGGAAGAATGTTCATAAAATCGAACACAAATTCTTCTTTTGTATGCGACACCATTACGTTATTTGCGTATCGCCCCTTAATATCCTCATCAGACGCCTTTATGTTTATTTTTTGCTGTTGATCCATATAGGGTACAGTAGCACAACTTGATTTGGCATGTCTAATTGCCGCTTTACCCATCCTTCGTAACCCCTAACACTTGTGATATCAACGCCTTGTGACTAGCCGAGCTCTACACATCCCGCGCAAGCGGGAGTGTGGACCTGCCTACCGGCAGGCAGGTAGCTCGGCTTGGCACATCCGTACCGGCTAGTACCAAAGCATTACCCCCAAAAAACTCTATTCTCTTGCGGGGGTTCTTTTTTCCCAAAATATAGAGAGGGAGTAAAAAATTACAAACTTGATTCACGACCGCGCATTGAGTTTGTAATTTTTAAAATGTAGAATTTATGCCCATGTTACTTGGCGGTTCGATTGATGGATCAAAAACACAAGTAAAAAAGCCATCCGAATCCGGACGGCTTATCGTAAAGGAGGAGGAGATAGTTTACCTGGGGTGCCGGTGATTAAAAGAACGAACTTTACTTACCGGCTTTGGCACCCACTTTTCATCTTTGTGATTAGATTCAGGACCTCTCGTAAAAAAAGGGACAATGTCTTTCTGTATCATAAACAAAGCTTCCCTCGTCAACCGGGCGTCAAAAAACAAAGCACATCGCCCATACCGTATCAACTTTACTCCCTGTATGGGTAACCCAGTTGACTGTATGCGCCCAAACAACGCCTTTGGATCCCAGCGCCCGTCAATTTCCACAACCATCCTTGTTGCACCTGCCGCATGCTTCTCTCTATCCACAAAAACCTCCTTACTACTGAAAATGGAATAATGAAGAACAAAGCTCTATTGTACACATGTGCGAATGAACCGTCAAGTTGCCCTAGAAAGAAAACTGTGAACAAACCGCGCCGCTCGACATGAAAGCGGAATATATTCGCAAATGCGTGGAAGCGGGCGTAAACTTGAACATGGCATAGCCGAAGCCCGCCGCGGCTGAGCAAAAAAAGAGGACGTCGTAAAAATACGCGTCCTCTCAAAGAGCTTTTGCGTCTCATGCGGCGGCCAAAGGCCACACGCTGGGACCGGTAGGAGGATTATTGCGACCGGGTTTATTTACATCATACACAACGCCAAATTGTTCAAGAACTATAAGGAGCCACTTCCCCGCGTCTACATCAAACCGCCGCCAGCCCAAAAATGCGCAACGCTGATCAGCATGGTGGTTCGCGTGATAGCGTTCCCCTATCATCGTAAAGAGAGCTCCGATCCACGTTCCGTTTCTGCTCAAGCTTTTCTCCCGCACTGATGTCCCGAACATATGCCCCACGGAATTAATGCTAAATGTAATATGTAGAACATAAAACATTCGTAAAAATGAAATCCACAATCCCTCCCAGCCAAGGAACATGGTAGGAATGGCAAAACCGAGAAGCAAGCACGGGAGAAACAAATACCGCTCGGTTCGTATGAAAGAGATTCTCGATACATCGGTTTTTTTCAATGCCTCCAGATATGGCCTCTCAACAAGCATCCATCCCAAATGGCTCCACCAAAACCCCCACCAATCGCCGTTTTTATTGAAAATAAAAGGCGAATGAGGATCATCAATTGTATCTTCTTTTTCATGGTGAAGCTCATGATTTGAAACCCACGTTGCTTTTTTCATGCCTCCTTTCCACGCGCAGGCAGAAAGAATGAATTGAAGAACGGGACCTGTCTTATAAGTCCGATGGGTATCGTACCTATGCAGACCCAAACTTATGCCAAGCCCGGTAGTTAATGAGTCAAACCACGATACAAATAGAGCCCGATATGAGTATCCATATTCAAACCCATACCACACGCCGTATAAAGCGCCTGTGGTCACCAGTGAATATGAAAATATCATACCTATGGATAACTTATTTTTCACGCCCATATCTGAAATTTTCTTTCGAAGTACCCAAGTAAGGTCTATGGTACTTCCGAATGCGAACAAAAGTGAGACAACCAGAACTGCCAGGTTCATCATGCACCCCCTTTTTCAATGGATGAAGGATTTGAAGAACCGCAGATTTCACACAGGCATTGTTTGCGGCCGTTATTCTCCGTAAGAAATTTGTGTTCCTCCTGTATCCGAAGCACCCTTGCTTCCGGTGATTCACCACTCTGCGGCAACAGAAGATCCTTTCCTAAAAGATCACGATAATGCGCGGCATTGATATGGTGTATACTCTCCATAACGCTACTTCCTCCTTTTCAATTTTTTTCAATGATAACACAAAAAGAAATATGCGTAAACTCTCTTATCGTATTTCGTATGTAAGCATCATGGTTATTTGAAACTCTTGAGAACCCGGCTCCACGGTTGGAGCAGGTCGCGTTGTAGCACCATCACCGCCCATACCAAAACTTTCCGCAGCATAGAGACGTTTGTCATAGTAAGGAACAGCGCCACCTTCGGAAATGCTCAACAACCGTCCCAAACGAAACCCGCCCGCATCAGCCATTGTTTTTGCTTTTTCTTTAGCATTGGTCAAAGCTTGGGCGCGCGCTTCGTTTTCAACCATGGTGGGATCATCCACCGTGAATGATAATTGAGAAACAGAATTTGCCCCGTTTTCCACAACCCCAGAAAGTATATCGCCTACCGCATTAAAATCGCGCACTTTTATTGATACAACCTGCCGCACCGTGTAGCCCACAATTTCAGGTGGCGGGCATGCGCGGGAGATAAACTCTTTTGATACTCCTTCCGAGTATATAACGGGAGGTGGCGAACAATTGGAATACTCATATCGCGGCTCCACATTATAACTCTGTGTTTTTATGTCTTTTGTTGACACTCCCTTTGATTTTACAAATGCAATCGCGTCATTTGTTTTCTTTGTATTTTCCGTTTGAGAATCCGCGAGGTTTTTGCCGCCCTCCGAAATAATTTCAAACGTAAACTTGGCAACATCGGGAACTATTATAACCTTCCCTTCCGCCGACACCGAAAAACTTCGGAATGATGCTGGTTCAGTCGCACGGCTGTATACGTGGACGTACCCGAGTGACGCAATACCCGTCACCACAAGCGTAAATATCAGCGCGTACCCTACCCAATTTTTTACTTGTGTATCCATCATGTGATTTCAAAACGTTAGCTTATAACCTACATCCCAAACATATCACTTTTATATTTGCGCTACAAGTAACGAGTTTCAAGCTTCGAACAAAGAAACGCCAACGCCCCATATAACCCGCTTTTCTCTCCCAATTCTGCTTTTTTTACTTCTGGAACACAGGCAAACACAGAACGGACGCTTTCGTTGAAATGCTTTGAAAAAACATCAAACGGAAATGGAGACTGAAGAATCAATGGCCCGCCAAGCACCAAAACGTCAGGCGACCAATGAAGCAGGGTATTATGGAGACCAACCGCAAGTAATTCCGCCGTTTTCTCCCACACGGTTTGATCCGCCATATCCTGCGGCAATTTCCCAAAACGTCGCAAAAAACCCGACCCCGAAACGCACTCCTCAAGTGTGCGAGCTTGGCCGTCATAATTTATAACTTGATGCCCAATTTCAAAACCCATGGCATTGCGATCAATTTTACCGTCTATAATCCGCACACCTCCCACCCCTGTGCTCACCGTTACATACGCGACAATGCCATACCCGCGCGCCGCACCTGTGGTTGCTTCCCCCAACCCCGCAAGCGCGGCATCATTTTCGAGATGCACTGGAACATGGAACACTTCTTCAAGTCGTTTTTTCAATGGTTTCCCAACCCATCCGGGAATATTTGGAGCCCGCAGTAAAACAGAATGTTCCTTATCCAATGTGCCCGCAACGCCACCGGCTACTGCTTCTATTTTTTCTCCACCCGTCAACTGCTCCGCAACCTCCCAAAAAATTCGCATCCCTTCTTCAAAATTACTTACAGGCGTAGAAACAATTTTGGGTTCGCTAATGACCTTGCCGTCTTTGGAAACCGCAAGCCGCATATGTGTTCCTCCGATGTCGAAAAAAAGATACATAACACTACTATGTCATCCCGCACTTGATGCGGGATCCATTTCCTTTAAAAAATTATATTATCTTCCAAGGATACTGGATTCCTACTTGGAGGCCGGAATGACAAAAATTTTATCTGATAACGTGTGGCTTCATAAGTTTCTTAAACTCTTCCACCATCAGCACTTGCTCCGTTTCTACACCATACGATGTACCTGTGTGAAATGAAAACCAATCAGCAGTCAGCAAAGAATTAAAAATCCGTTCCCAGCGCGTAGCGCCTTCCATCGGAACTTCCGTAACCAAGAAGCCACGCCTCATATACAAATCTCCGCAAACATCCATACGCTTCTGTATACGCGGATCGTCCTCGATATCGCGCAAAAATATAAAATGGAACTGCCGCGAGAGATCCCGCGTCTTTGCGACGCCATCAAACCCCGTCATCTCGTTGTGATTTACTTCCGGAAATATATTATAAAACGCCGGAATTTTTCCTGTTTCGTTGCATTTTATTTTCCAGTTGTAGGCAACCGCCCCGTTGCGCCGCGATGCGTATACAACCGGAATATAACCGTGGAATTCTTTCGCCAGCTGCCTGCCTTGCGGTTCAAGTTCATCTGGGCGTAACATATCGGAAAGACCGCGTACTTCCCGCATTTCTTGCTCCAAGCCCATTATTTTCATCAATGCAAGCAAACTAAACCCAAGGGCGGAACGTGGTTGGATACCCATATCAGGAAGTTTTATAAACGGCAGATTATATTCCCGAGCCATCTTTTCAAGAGAACCGCCCACCGATATAGCTGCTGTGACCATTCCGCGTTTGCGCGCTTCTTCCAAACCGCTAAGCGCTTCTTCCGTATTTCCCGAATAGGAACTCGCGATAAATAAACATTTTTGTAAATCCTCTGTGCGCATGAGCGGCAAACCATAATCAGAATGCACAATAAGACGCGCGTCTGTATATACGCTTTTCAAAAGATCTGCCGCCAAATGCGACCCGCCCATACCGGAAACAATAACCGCGGGCATCTGTTGAAGCCGTTCTGCACGCTCAACAACCGGTTCAAACATAAATTGTTTTGGAAAATCCTGAATTGCTTTTTCCATCATAAATTTACAACATCATGTCCGCCAAATGTGTTCCGCAATGCCGAAAGTATCTTGCCTATATAACTAGGATTTGCCTCTGATTGTTTTCTGAATTCCACGGAAGTTTCTATTACGGGAACAGGGATGCCAAATTCTTTTGCGGTTTCGGCCGTCCACATGCCTTCCCCGGTTTGCCCAACTGACCCTGAAATGGCGTCTAACTCTTCCCCATGCTTCTCATATGCTTCTTTGAGCCAACCCACTAATCGCGATTCAATCACGCTTCTTTCGTTGTAGAGACGGGCAACTTCCAAAAGGTTCAGTGGATACGGCGCATTCTTCAATACCGCAAAACCCTCCGCGAGCGATTGCATCATGCCATACTCAATGCCATTATGAACCATTTTTACGAAATGCCCCGCGCCTGCTGGCCCCATGTACGCGTACGCGCGCTCGGCCGCAATGTCTCGAAATAAATGCTCATGCTTTTTATAATCTTCCTCATTGCCGCCCACCATCACACATGCTCCTTCTCGCGCGCCCTGTGGCCCACCCGACACCCCCGCGTCCAAAAAGTGAATATAGCGTTCGGCAAGCTCTTTGTGCCTACGTTGTGAATCCTTGTAAAATGAATTTCCGCCATCAATGATTGCATCGCCATCATGTAACAATGGAACAATATCCTGTAACACATCATCAACCACCACGTGCGGCACCATGAGCCAAATCAGTCGCGGGCGTTCTACCATTTCTACAAGATTCCAAGCGGAGCGCGCCAAAACAGCCCCTTTCCACATTTCCTGCTCCGCGAGTTTTTCATCTGTGTCAAACACCACAAGGTTGTGCCGCTTTTCCAAAAGCCGCTCCACCATTCCCTGCCCCATTTTTCCTAAACCGATATAACCTAATTTCATATATCCTCATTATACTCTATTTTGGGACACTATTCTTGTTCATGCGCGCTTTGAGGTTTAATAAGAAAATGTTTTTTGAGTCCGTCTATATCGCCCGACTTTAAAAACACAACTTCCTCATCGCTGTCTCTCCGCGCATCTGAATTATTCGCTGTGGTTCCGGCATATTTTGCGGATGCAATGCCGTGTATGCCAGCTTCTTCTCTGCTTATCGAGCTTTCCAACCGCTCAAACACCAACTGGTAACAGCGCTCGCCCGGATACAATCGTATAACATGATTTGTTCCGTTAAAAATGGGAATAATCAAGGTTCCCGCGTAAAATACGTCTACCACCCCGGATTCAATAACAAGCCCTCTACGGATCATGGAACTGCGCGGATGAAGTATGGCAATAATATCACCCGCGTTTAGTGTGATCTTTTCCAATGTGGAAACGAGCACATGCTCGCTCGGCAGGACCTCAAAATACTGGCCGGGCGAAAGTTCAATAAACGTGAAATTTTCTTTGGTAAACCCCGCCTGTAAATGATCAGGGCGAACGGCAATACGACCTTCCGGCGCCATGCCCCAATTCTTTGGGATATAAAAACCCCATCCAAGCCGCAAATCCACCGCGTTTGGTTGGAGTTGAAACCCGTCCAAAGAAGGAGAAAACTCAATAACACCATCATGTATCGCTTTCTCTATTTCTTTTTTTCCGAGCACTGCCATGCCGCAATAGTAGAGCCTACATATTTATAAATAACCAAGGAAATGCAAAAGAAAAAGTCCTCGGATCTCCCCGCCACAGCGGGGCCAGACTTTCCCTTTTGCGTTTCCTTGGTTCTATATTACCACATTGCTCGCCTGTTTTTATAGGTGTACTATAAAGGCTGTATGAAAAAAACGGCATCAAAATCAAAAAAACATCCCACATCTCTTTCCCGCGATGATCTCCGTTTTAAGGTGTTTCTGGGATCTGTAGCGCTCCATTCGGCGCTCGGTACCTGCGACCGCTTGCGCACCGCGTGCGGCATCATAAACAATAAGCGCTTGCGCGGTATCGGATACAACGGATCGGTAAGCGGGCTTCCGCATTGCGATGAGGAAGGACACCTAATGGCAGACAATCACTGCATTCGCACGCGCCATGGAGAAGTAAATGCCATTACCAATACCGCCCGCGGAAATATCCGCGATGGACAGGCGATTGTCATTGCCACACCCTGCCTCGATTGCGCAAAAGATTTAGCCGAGGAAGGGATACGACGCATTGACTATGTAGGAACCTATGAAAACTCGCTCGGCAAGCAACATTTGAAAGAACTTGCGAAACAAAAAAACATTGAGCTGGTTAGCCACGAAGTTGATTGGGCGGATTTTTTTCAAGAACTTTTTGATCTTCTTACAAAAAAGGGCGGCATGCTCGCAAACGCGGGGTATCGGCTAAAAATTACGAAAGAATCTTTAACAAAAAAATAAAGATACTGCCATGAAAAGAGGACTATTTATCGTTTTTGAGGGCGGTGAAAAAGTCGGGAAAACAACACAACTTCTGCATCTCAAAGAATATTTGGAACAGAAAGGATATTCTGTCATGTCCTCAAAAGAACCTGGTGGAGGAGATCCTTCCCTGCGGGAGAAATTGCTTGCGCCAGAAAATACTCTTACGAAAGAAGAAGAACTTGCGCTTTTTTGCACAGACCGTAAGCTTCATGTAGAACATGTTATCTCCCCTGCCTTACAACAAGGAAAAATTGTGATTTGCGATCGATTTGAACCTTCTACCATCGCGTATCAAGGATATGGACGCGGAATGAACATAACGCTCATTAAAAAAGAAAGCGCTAAAGCTCGCAATGGCATATGGCCCGATCTTATTATTCTTCTTGATGCAGATCCGATAGATGTATTAAGCCGTCAAGAATCCTCTACCCGGTTTGACGCGGAAAAAATTGATTTCCATAAACGGGTGCGTGAAGGATTCCTCGCCGAAGCAAAAGCTGATCCTCAACACTGGAAAATTATTGACGCAACGCAATCGCCTGAAATAGTATGGAAGAACATACAAAATCACATAGATGAATTTCTTGCACTAAGTAAAGGATACTAATTGTGAATTACGAAACATCAAAATGTTGTCATTGCGAGGAGCGAAGCGACGTGGCAATCCCATAATTTTCAATGTATTCATGAGATTGCTTCGCTACGCTCGCAATGACAAATCTACGTTTTGTAATTCAAAGATACTAAGAAATGAAACCAAACACATACGCCCCGCAGTTTAAGCCTGAACAATGGTCAGAACGCGACCGGCAATATTTGGCGCCCTTTGCCACAAATCTTGATGGACTGGTACATGTGCTCCACAATCTTCCGCCTGAAATTGTAGGGGCGCTCTGTTCCCGCGCAAGCCGCGCGAAAGGTTCATTACTCCGTATTTTATTAAACGAATACATCTATCCCATTCTGGATGGAGAAGATAAACAGCTTGCGAAAGAACTTGATTATCTCGTTGATTTTCTCACAAAACATGGATTCAAAAACATCCTTAACAATCAACGCGCCCAAGGATTTTACGCAAAGTGGCTTTCGCAATACGGCGACGACTCTATCGCGCAGATGACAGGCACCCATGTGGTGTTTTGGGGAATATCGCAGGTTGCCATGAAGTTTTTGGAAGACCAGCGCATCGGCTTGGAACCCATTGAAAAGTCAACCCGCTACGTCAACTTTGGAGAAAAAATAAACGGCCGATACCTCTATTACACCCCGACTCCTGATTTGCAGAAACGAGGCCTTCTTGCGGAGTATAAAAAAACAATGGATGGTTTGTTTGCGGCATATAATACCCTTATGCCTCCGCTCACCGCTTGGCTGAAAGAACATTATGATGAAAAAGATACCGTGCTTGAGAAAAAAGCGTTTGACACGCTCCGAGGACTTCTTCCTATGGCAACAATGGGACAAGTGGCATTTCGCGGTAACGCGCAAGCGTTTGAATATCTTATAAATCGCGCGAGCGCCCACGAACTGGGGGAACTTTGTTGGATTGCGGATGTGATGAAGCAAGAACTTGATACAGAAATCCCATCGCTTCTTCTTCGCACCAGGGAAGAAAAATCAATCACCTATCAAACATATCTTGCGACCTGTTCACGAGATATGGAAAATACTATCTCGAAAAAACTGTCGCGCGCCCTAAACCAGCAAACAATTGTCTCGGGACCAACAGTTGAACTCGCCGAATATGATCATAACCTTGAAGAAAAGTGTATCGCGGGCATTCTTTATTCCCTGCCCCAAACACGGGCTTCGTGGAAAAATGTGCTCTCGGCGGTTCAGTATATGCCACAACGGGAACAACAAAATCTTCTTGAAACATTCTTTGGCAACCGGAACGAGCGATGGTATAAACTTGGGCGCGCGTTTGAAAACGCGTATCTGCGATTCGACATCATAATGGATATTGGCGCCTACCGCGATCTTCACCGGCACCGCATGCTCACCCAAGACCGGCAAATGTTTTCCATTCACCATGGGTATGGTATTCCGCCTGAAATTGCGGAAGCAGGCATATCAGTCACATATAAAAAAGCGCTTGACTCCGTTGTGCCCCTCTTTAAAAAACTGGAACGCGAAAGCCCATTACTTGCGCAATATGTGGTACCGCTCGCGTATCGCATTCAGTTTTACCAATGGCAAAATGTGGCATCCTTGTTTTGGGAAGCAGAACTTCGCACAGGCCGCCAAGGACACCCTGACTATCGCCATATTGAACAGGAAAAATATCGCCTATTCACAAAAAAATTCCCGCGTATCGCAAAGTATATGAAAATAGACATGAACCAGTACTCATTTGCCAGACGGGGTGAAGCGGACAAAATTGCCCAAAAAGAACGCTATCTCCAGAAAAACCTTAGGAAAAAATAATTCCCATAGCAGATAAATCCCCCCCCGTCAAAAGTTTTGATGAGGAGGATAAATCATACAGCTACAAAAAATATCCCAAACCATATTTCCCAAGATACGCAAGAATCATGTTAAAAATAACGCTTCCCAACGCAAGCGGAGCCATCACGCGCCAAAAGGGATAACGCGCAAGACCAAATGAAATTACCACAAGGTCATTGGAAAACGGAAAAAACGCGCCATAAAGAAAGATAAAAACAGGTATGGTCCACACACGCTTTCGGGCCATAAGCCATGTATGCACTTTTTGAAGTTCCTCCTGCAAGCCATTTGGCACCACATGATGCCCGTAATACCCAAGAAAGTATGAAGTAGAATCCCCCAAAAATAAACCTAGAGCCGATACAAGCCCAATAAAAAACGGAGAAAAACCGCCCGCGCCAAGCGTAATCACCACAAGCGCGTATGGCGCAGAAGTAAATGTGGAAATACCAGCTAAAAACGCCGCCACAAACGCCAGTGTATATCCATTCCTCACCCCCAACCTCTCTACAATTTCATTGGGCGAAAATTGATAAACCAAAAGCGTCCATACAACAAGAAATAAAAGAAAAAAGCCAAACGCGGTGAGTTGTTTTTTGTATTTTGCCGTCATCTATTATTTTTGAACACGAATTTTTTCAAGTATCTCAAACGGATGTCGACCATAAAAATTTCCTTTCACTATTTTTTTTATCGTAAGGGCCGCACGTTTGGAAAACAAAGCAGTTACCTCGTTTGTAAGATAAGGAGGAGCGTACACATATAGCTTATCGGGCATAAAATCAACAAGAACAATTTTTAATGTTTTCCGAAACTCGCGGCGAAAATCCTGCATTATTTTTTCTTTTTGTTCCTCGTATGCGGCGCCCGAGGCAAAAATTTGTCCGTGTCCTCGCCTCGTAACGCGTCCTTTACGATCGTCATGTAGCGGTTTTTCAATTTTGAAACCCGCAATCTTTTCAATTTCTCCATCACCCGCGCGAAAAAAATCAGCCTCTTGGCGACCTGTCACCACCAGTAACACCTTCTCCTCATTAAACTGTGGCAAGTTTTTAGATATTTTCATATCTTTCTATAGTACACCAAACTGTATAAAAAAGTAAAAATAAAAAGAATGTGTGGAAATTACAAACTCACAGGGCGGTCGTGTATCGAGTTTGTAAATCTTGAAATAAGAAGCATCAAACCCCCAGCATTTTACGTAACTTCTCGGGCGGCTTCCATGGCGGATCAAAAGTTATTTCGATTTTCAACGATTTTGGGTGCGTGTATTGATAAATCGCTTCTTTGACGTTCTTTGTTATTGTATTGCCATACGGACAAAGCGGGGTTGTGTGCGTCATTTTGATATATATATCTCCCGCTTCTGAAACCTGAACATCGTAAATAAGCCCGAGGGTTACAATATCAACACCAAGCTCGGGATCTTCTACAGTTTTTAGTGCTGTGATAATATCTTCTTGCATAACAGTGTGTTGCCAAGAATGTGCCGAACCGAGCTACCTGCCTACCGGTAGGCAGGTCCACAATTCCGGTGTAACCGGAATGTGTAGAGCTCGGTTAATCACATTCCATGTGGTATTTCGTAATTCAAAGAATTTTATATCCCTGTTTTTCTATTTCTTCCGCTAACTCTTTGCCACCACTCCGTGTAATGACGCCATCTTGCAGAATATGCACTTCATCCGGTCCAAGATATTCCAATATCCGCGTGTAATGAGTAATAAGCAAAATACCCATTTGAGCGGAAACGCGCTTGATGGTTTCGGCAACAATACGTAAAGCATCCACATCAAGACCTGCATCCGTTTCATCCAACAGCGCGAAGTTCGGTTTAAAAAGAATTAATTGTAAAGCTTCCAAACGTTTTTTCTCTCCACCGGAAAACCCTTCGTTCACATGCCGCCCCGCCATTTCCGTATCCATGCCAAGTTTTTCCATTTCGGCCTCAAGCATCTTCTGAAATGGAACCACTGAAAGAACGCACCCTGTAAGCGCGGAAAAAGCGTTCCGGAGAAACGAAGAAACGGTAATGCCCGCAAGTGTCGGCGGATTCTGCATGGAAAGAAATATGCCTTTTTTGGCTTTTTGATGCGGGGGAATATGCGTAATATCTTCGCCACAAAGCAACACCCGACCTTCGGTAATGGTATAGCGCGGATGTCCCAGAATTGCGTTTACCAACGAACTTTTACCCGAACCATTTGGTCCCATAAGCGCGACAACGCTCCCCCGCGGAACACACAACGAAACACCGCGCACAACTTCTTTGCCGTCTACTGAAACATGCATGTTTTGTAATTCTAAGTTCATTTTTTGTTACTTGGAAATTAGATTTCCAAGTCCTTTTTGGAACGCGTGAATTGACAATACAGCACAGCGCGCGCGAACTATGCTTAATGAAATACCAAGCAACTGTTCCATATCTTTATGTGTCATTCTATTAATTTCCTCCACATGTTTTCCTTTTGCGTGTTCCGTAAAAATAGATGCGGCGGCCTGGCTTATAGCGCACCCATCACCCATAAACGACATTGCCGTTATCACCCCACTTTCGTTCACATGCGCGTATATGGTAATATCGTCTCCGCACAACGCATTCGTTTCTTTTCCAACCATATCAGCCCCCTTGAGCGCATATTTATTGCGCGGGTTCCGATAATGGTTTAACACATGTTCTTTGTATAATTCATCTTCCATATTACTTTTGAGACGAACTCGTATGAAAAAAATCCAGCGCTTTTTTTACGCCCTGAATAAACTGTTCCACATCTTGTGGTGTGTTATATAAATAAAAACTGGCGCGAATAGTTCCCGCTATGCCAAAATGGTTCATGAGGGGAAGCGCGCAATGATGCCCCGCGCGCACCGCGATGTTCTCCCGTGAAAGGATTTCCGCAACATCGTGCGCGTGCGTTCCTTCAACTGTAAACGAAACAATGCCAGCGGTTTCATTTTCAGGTCCGTACAAACAAACGCCCGGCATAGCGCCAAGAGCGCGGCGTGTCAAACTCGCAAGCTTTCGCTCATGCGCCATAATTTCTTTGCGTCCTATTCCTTCGATATATGAAATAGCAGCCCCCAAACCAATAACGCCCGCAACATGCGGCGTGCCAGCTTCAAATTTATGCGGCACGTCCGCCCATGTGGATGCATCCGCGCTCACCTCCCGTATCATTCCCCCTCCAAATACCACCGGGTCAATTTTTCGAAGATGTTCCTCCTTTCCATATAAAACTCCTGTGCCCGTTGGTCCCAGCATTTTTTGGCCTGAAAACGCAAGAAAATCGCAATCAATTTCCCGCACATTAATCGGCGCATGAGGCGCGCTCTGCGCGGCATCAACCACACAAAAAGCGCCCGCCTCATGCGCCATGCGGCATATCTCGCGGACATCATTCACCGCGCCCGTGGCGTGTGAGATATGCGTAACCGCGATTATTTTTGTGCGCGGCCCGATCATGGCACGCATCATATGTAACGAAAGCGACCCATCCTTTTCAAGAGGAAGCATGGTAAAAACGGCATTGGTTCTTTTCGCAAGTTCTTGCCAAGGAATAAAATTGCTGTGGTGTTCCATAGCCGAGACCATGATTTCATCCCCCGCCTTCAGACGCGGTTCCAACATGCAAGAAGTCATGTTAAGAGATGCCGTTGTTCCGCTTGTAAATACAATTTCATTGTCGTTCGCGCCAATAAACGCGGCAACTTTATGACGAGCTCCTTCGTATGCCTCCACCGCGCGCACTCCGATAGAGTATATGCCACTATGCACATTTGCTTTATATGTGCCGTAAAATTCCGAAACCGCATCAATCACGACCTGCGGCATTTGGCTCACCGCCGCGTTATCAAGAAACACAAATGGACGCTCACCCGATTGCGCTTTGAATATGGGAAAATCATTTTTAATATCTTTTTTCATATATTACTTTTTACGAAACGCACTTTTGTCATTGCGAGCACAGCGAAGCAATCTCATTTCACATTGCATAGTAAGGGGATTGCCACAGCCTATGGCCTCGCAATGACAGAAGTGTGTTCAGTTGGGTTATGTATAGCAAGAAAACCATCAAGAATTTCCTTTCGGGATTCTTTTTCATCTAATCCGCGGCTTTCAAAATAAAATACCTGTTCCGGATTAATCCGCTGTATAGAGGCGCTGTGTTTGCAGGAAATATCATGCGTATAGATTTCAAGAATGGGAGCTGAATCCACTTGGGCCAACGAACCCGCAACGATAGCGTCATGCCGTTGAAATGCGGATGCTTTCGATGCCTGTTTTTCGACACGCACCTTGCCCCGCCATTTTACTTTTGTCTCTCCCCCCGCGACTCCGCGCGCATCAAGAAACGATGCCGTGCGCGAAGCCGCGTGGCGCGCCGCGCGCTCCATGTCAATCTCGGAGCGCGCGCTACCACGATACCGCACCACATCTTTGAAAGAAGAGCCCGCGCCTTTCAATACCACATCACACCGTGAATAAAAAAAACTCTCCGCGCGGATTTCTTCCCGCAAAGAAAAATGAGAACCAAGGCCTACTGTTGCTTGTACGCCTCTAAGTGATGGAGAACACGCAACATGATTCATTTCGCAAAAAACAGTAGCATAGTCCGCAAGTATGAACTCAAACATGCACGCGCGCGTTCTATCTCCATGAACCGCAAGGCGCGCGGAACTTCCGTTGCCTACGAAAATAGAAACCCGCGCGCCCCTGCTATCGCCTGATATATAATCGGATACATCAATAATATAGTTTTCCATCTTCGGCGGAACATGTATGAAAATAGGCGAATCGCCCAAAAAGGACTGCAGTTCACGCACTACCTGTTCTTGTTCTATTATGTTTTTTCCCATATGCGTCATGGCGCTCTCCGTTATCCAACAGCTCCTTCCATTTGAAGATCCAGCAACCGATTAAACTCAACCGCGTATTCGATTGGTAATTTTTTTGAAACTTCCTCCACAAACCCGCCTATAATCATTTGTATGGCGCGCTCTTGGGAGAGTCCGCGGCTCATCGCGTAAAATAATTCGTCATCTCCGATGCGGCCCGCGCGCGCCTCATGCGACACTTCCGACGAATCGTTTTCCATCTTTACAAAAGGATACGTATGCGACTGTGATTCATCGTCAAGAATAAGCGCATCGCACACCACATGCGAAGTCGTCTCATCCGCGCGTTTACACACGCGCACTAACCCGCGATATGACGCAATACCGCCGCCGCGCGAAATACTTTTTGCCCGTATGATAGATGAAGTACGAGGCGCTACATGAATAGCTTTTGCGCCCGTATCCTGATTTTGCCCGGGGCCCGCAACCGCGATACCAAGACTTTCTGAACGCGCGCCCTCTCCCACTAAAATACTTGCCGGATATAACATAGTTGTTCCAGAACCCATGTTGCCGTTTGTCCATTCAATGGTTCCGTTTTTTTCCACAAGCGCGCGTTTCGTATTAAGGTTATATGTATTTAAACTCCAATTCTCAATGCTTGAATAGCGTATCACAGCGCCCTCGCCCACAAACAATTCCACGCACCCCGCGTGTAACGCGCTTGTCATGTAGCGTGGAGCGGAACACCCTTCAATGTAGGAAACTTCAGAATCGGTATCGGCAATAATCAAGGTGTGCTCAAACTGGCCGCCCCGTTCCGCATTCATGCGAAAATACGCCTGTAAGGGAAAGGCAACCTTAACGCCAGGCGGAACATAAATAAACGTGCCACCCGACCATACCGCAGCGTGCAACATGGCAAACTTGTGATCATTTATAGGAACACAGCTTGTCATAAAGCGCTTCCGCACAAGATCGGGACACTTCTCTACCGCGGTATCCATATTTTCAAAAATAACCCCTTGCTTTGCCCATTCCTCTTTTATATTGTGATACACCACATCTGAATCATACTGCGCCCCCACACCCCCCAAAGCGGTTCGCTCCGCTTCGGGTATGCCCAAGCGATCAAACGTGCGCTTTATTTCTTCCGGCACTTCTTCCCACAAAGAGGATTCGTCCGCATCAGGTCGCACATAGTAAATAATTTTATCCAAATCAAGCCCCGATAAATTAGGCCCCCATTGGGGAGTGGGTGTCTTTAAAAACAATCGAAGCGCGGACAATCGTTTTTCTAACATCCACGCGGGCTCTTTTTTTTGCCGCGAAATCTCCCGCACCAACTCTTCAGTCACGCCAAAACCCGCGCGATATCGTTCTCGCGCCCTATCGGCCGTATCATATTTTGACCTGTCTATTTCGCCTATCATATAGATAACTATCTATATAATATAGCGGATCTATCCATTTTGGTCAAGTATTTAATAGTCCCCCCATCAAGTAAGAGTTCGCAAAATCAAGTATATACCAAAGGTGACTAGCTAAGCTCTATTCCGGTTGCACCGGAAGATAGCTTAGCTCGGCACTGGATGAAACAATGCCGGGATGTGCCAAACCGAGCTACTCACACTTCGCTATGCTCGTGTGCGAAGCTCGGTTAGTCACAATCCTTGCTTTTACTCGGATTTGTGAGCTCTTACCCCATCAACACTTGTCTTTTTTCCCAATCCCTCCTTGAGGGATTTTTTTTTGAATTAATTCCATTTTTATTTCTTGGCCCATTTCTTCAATTCTTCATATGATGCATCGCCGCAAATATACGCTTTCGTTTCCGTATTATAAAAAAACGGCACGCCTCCGCAAAGTCCCGTGTCATACTGGTTCATTTTCTCCGCATTCTCCTCATTATGCCAAATTTCATATTTCTCCACCGGCGCTCCTTCTTCTTTTTCCAGCCGTTCCACCAGCGACTCCATGCGCGCGCAATGGGGGCACTCGGTACCATAAAATTCTAACAACATAATAAATATCTTACTCTAAAAACAAAAGGAGGTACATCGCCCCCACACCCAAAAGTATTGCCAAAAACTCGAGCACCGTGCTTGATCCCCGTTGCTTATGCAGTTCAGGAACCAAATCCGCGGTTGCGATATAAATAAAAGCGCCTGCCGCAAATGGAATCAAAAAACTAATCGCGCGCGCCGATGAAGAACCCGTAACCATAATCACAAGCACTCCCGCAATCGCGGTGAGCGCGGAAATAAAATTATAAAAAATTGCCTTGCCCTTCGAATACCCCGCGTGCAATAACACCCCAAAATCCCCAATCTCCTGCGGAATTTCATGCAGAACAACGGCAATGGTCGTGGCAATGCCAACTTCAACACTTATAAGATAACTTGCGCCGATAACCAGTCCATCAAGAAAATTATGCAACCCATCCGAGAGCAAAATGAGTTTTCCCAAAGGTTTCACCCCGCCGTCTTCGTGCTCAATCTCCGAAATATCCCCATGATGTCCGTGGTGCCAATGTACTAATTTCTCAAACCAGAAAAATACAAAAAGACCGGCAAGCGTGAGTAATGAAACAAGAGCTGTGTTCTCTGTTCCTTCAAACGCTTCCGGCAATAAATGAAAAAATGCGTCTCCCAATAAAGCGCCCACCGCAAGCGCCACAAACACAAAAAGCACGCCTCGTAAACGTTCCGCTCGCAACGACAGTGTGGAAACGCCAATCAGTGAAATAAGACTGATGATAACGACACTACTAAAAGCATAGAGATAGGGGAGAGCCATACGTGGCAGTATATCACCAAAAAATTATTGAATAAACCCGCCAGCTTGAATCTCCCAGAGTTTTTTATAAACGCCGCCTTGTCCAAGCAATGCTTCATGCGTGCCCATCGCGATTATATCCCCTTCTTCCATAACAATAATCCGATCCATTTTCATGATCGTGCTCAAACGATGCGCAATAACAATTACGGTTTTCTTCTGCATAAGTACCGACAGCGCGTCTTGAATAAGCATTTCCGATTCGGAATCCAAACTGCTGGTTGCCTCATCAAGCACTAAGATAGGCGCGTTTTTCAAAATGGCGCGCGCAATGGCAACACGTTGGCGTTCCCCACCGGATAATTTTATACCCCGTTCACCCACATAGGTGCCGTATCCTTCCGGCAGTCTGGAAATAAATTCATGACAATGAGCTTTTTTTGCCGCTTCTATCACTTCCTCATCCGACGCATCAAACCGGCCATAACGAATGTTTTCCATGAGCGTTCGATGAAATAAAATGGGCTCTTGAGGCACCAATGAAATTGCTTTTCGCAAACTCTCCTGCGTTATCTTTGCGATGTTTTGGCCGTCAATCAATATCTCCCCAGCAGCTATATCATAAAAACGAAATAATAACTTCGTAACAGTCGTTTTCCCCGCGCCCGATGGCCCCACCAATGCAACTTTTTCCCCACCTTTAATGTGAAGATTAAAGTTTTTGAGAATGCTTCGTGTCTCATTAAAATTAAATGAAACATTTGCAAACATGATTTCACCTTTTGAAATGAGAAGTTTCTTCGCTCGCGGCTGGTCGCGCACTTCGTGCGGCATTTCTAAAATCTCAACCATTTCATGTGCATCTGCCATGGCTTCGTATGTTTTTCGCATCGTTTGTCCCAGATGCCACACCCTATCAAACGCGCGTATAATATATGCTTG
>Ga0209542_10005169_pt1 | contig 26324 bp, 18 predicted proteins | sample RifCSPhighO2_01_FD_184028 | JGI IMG/M metagenome (GOLD analysis project Ga0209542, IMG submission 184028) | Soil microbial communities from Rifle, Colorado - Rifle CSP2_plank highO2_0.1 (SPAdes) (version 2) | ecosystem: Environmental > Terrestrial > Deep subsurface > Rock core/Sediment ...
AGCATTTATGCTGGCAATTGGACGGGTACTACGAACGACGGCATCCAACTTTCTTCAAATGTATTGGGTACTAATATAACGGAGAATTTCATTAACACCAGCGGCACCAGTACCAATGTAGGTATTCGATTATCTACGGGAGTAAACAACAGCCTTGTGCAGAATAATTCTATTAGCACGAGCGGTTCGAGCACTGGTAATTATGGGATTTATTTGGTTACAAATGTTCGAAATAATAATGTTTCCCGCAATTATATAAATACCAGCGGTGGGGGCTCTGGGTACGGCATTATCTTAAACCTTGGAGCTCACTATAATCTTGTTGAAAGGAATGTTATTTTTGCAGGCAATCAATCGGGAGCAAATAATTATGGTCTTTATTTAATATCAAATGTTATAGGAAATAATGTGAGCTACAATCAGATTAACACCAGCGGGACAAGCGCTAATTACGGCATTCGTCTGTCTGAGGGTATTAATGACAGTATTGTGTACAGCAACAGCATCACTACTTCCGGCTCTTCAACACAAAATACCGGCATCAGACTAGATACGAATGTGAAAAACAATAACATCTCAAGCAACAGCATTAATACGAGCGGTGCTAGCGTTGATTATGGCATTCATATTACAACGGATGCACATACTAATAGGATTGAAGGAGGAAGGATAAAAACATACGGAAGCAGCACCGATAATTATGGCATCTTTATTCAACGCAGTGTTAATACCACTATTGAAGGCGTGTTTATCAACAAGTCATTAGGAAATGCGATACAAATTGATACTCATAATGTTTCTGGAACTAACTTAAGCAGCGTAACGGTGCAGAGCGAGAATGGTCAGCGATTTGATCTTAGCATTGGCACAGCTTCTGTTAATGTTACTTCTATTGTGGATGGTAACATTACTAGTTATACGCTGACTGGTGTTGGAGGCACGCTTGTTGTTGGCAACTCTACGTGGGGAGAGGTGCGCTTTTTGGCGAATGTTACTGGCACGGGTAATTTCACGAGAGACATTTCATTTGAAAACAATTCCATATTTTACAATGGCTCTCTGGCTGGATTAAATGTGTCGGCAAATCTGACGTTGTATGGTATAGGTGAACGAGGATTTGTTACTCCGACAATTACCAAGAACGGAGGTGTGTGTAGTGATTGTTATGCGTTTACTTCGTTGACTGCTGCTACTGTGGTGTTTAATGTGACAAGCGGAGGGAATTATAGTATTGGCTCTGGGCTTATCAATGCGTGTACGAATATTACTACAGCTGGGGTGTATACTCTGGGTGGTAACATAGCTAGTGTTGATTCGTGTCTTCTTATCAATCAGAGTAATGTGGACTTGAATTGCGCTGGTTATACTATCTTTTATGGGCAGGATGGAGGAAATAATGAATGGGGTATTAACATTACTTCGAATCAGTTGGCAGAATTGACTAATATTACTCTTAGACAGTGCGGTGTGCAGCGAAATGTATCTGCAGGTTCAAACAATTATGGTATTAAATTGTTTAACGTGAGTACGGTTCTACTTTCAAATCTTACGGTGAATGTGAGTGGTTTCGGAAATAATCATGGTATTTATGGAGACTGGCAGAGAAATATAAGTGTTTGGAATTCTACTATTATACTTAATAGTACTTCTGGATCAACTGGCAGCTACGGATTGTATTTTTATTCTCGGACCAATGGTAGTATTATTCGTGGTAATAGTATTAGTGCTCGCAGTAGATTAGGATCTACAGCTCTTTTATTGGAAGGTAATGTCATCTATACTGATGTGAGTTATAATACATTGTCTACCAACGGTACCTCGAGCATTAATTATGGTGCCTACCTTTCTACTTTTGTTTCTTATACTAATTTTTCTCATAATACGATTAACACCTTTGGAACCAGCACAGATGATGGGCTTATTATTACTACCGACATTGTTAATTTTTTAATTATTAATAACACGATTATTACTGGAGGTACTGGTGGGAAAAATGCTCTTTCTATTAGTACGCGTGTAAATAATACTTCTATTTTAAATAATACTCTTCAGGCTTTAGGAACTGGTTCTACAAGTATAGGAATATCTCTCTATGGTCCTGCTTTTCACAATCAGATTGCAGGTAATGTCATTACAACCTATGGCAGTTCTTCTAATGTCGGAATTAGTTTAGTCTCAACAATCAATACGACTGTGCAGCATGACACGATTATGACCAATGGCAGTTCTAGTTCAAATTATGGTGTTGAACTCGCTACCGGTTCAAATTCAACTTATATTCTTAATGAGAGTATTACTACTAATGGAACTAATTCGAATTACGGAATCAATATTGCGGCTGGATCTAGTGATGTTACTATTAGTAACGGTAGTATTCTTCCAGGGGCTTCTGTTGTTGGCGCGACGAATCACGGGATCCGTATTTCAGACTCCTCTTCTCATATACTGGTGCAGGGAACCAATATTAATGCTTCGTGGGGAGATGGGGTGCAGATTTCAGGTGTTGGGACAACGAACGTGAGTCTTGTGGGTGTTTTTTTCAACCACAGTAATGTATCCTGGTATGATGTGCGGGTGCTTGATGGAGGTATTAATGAGACCTATCTTATAGATACGTATGTTCGCAATTATTCGTTGAATAGTACGGGTAATCTTATTATTGTGAGCAATCAGACGCTTGGTGAAGTGCGCTTTATTCAATCGGTGAATCAGAGTGGTACTTTGTTGTTTAGAGATATTCTTATGTCTAATAATTCAGTTTTTGTGAATGATTCGCAATCTGGTTTGAATGTGTCGGCAAATCTGACGTTGTATGGTATAGGTGAACGAGGATTTGTTACTCCGGTGGTGTTCAAGGGTGCAGCGCAGTGCACGGATTGTTATAATTTCACTGCGTTGAATGCGAATACGGTGGTGTTTAATGTGACAAGCGGAGGGAATTATAGTATTGGCTCTGGGCTTATTAGCGGATGTACGGTTATTTCGTCTGCGGGAGTGTATAGGCAGGGAGCGAATATTGTGCCACCAGGGAATGTTTCCGCGTGTATTAATATTACGGTGTCGAACGTGGAGTATAATGGCAATGGGTATTGGATAAGCAATGATACTCATGAGGAGCCTGCAGTGTATTCTCTTGGTACTAGGAATATTACGGTTAAGAATGTGAATAGTACGATGGCTCGAGGTGTTACGTTTATTAATCAGCGTACGATCTATTTCAGTTATGTGAATAATTCGTTTATTCTTAACAGTACTCTTTTTTCTAATACGTATGGTGTGTATGTGGAACTCAATGACTATCTTACGGTAGCTAACGTTACTATCAGGAGTAGTCGACTCGTCTCTGTTTTATGTACTAGTTGCAATCACAGTCAATTTATAACTAATAATATTTCTTCGGGGAGCAATTCTCAACTGACGATTAATGGCTATAATAATACTGTTTCTGGTGGCAGCTTTGAAACTGGGACAGGCACCACAGGTCTATCTTTCCAAGGTAGATACTCTACTATGAACGGCGTTTCATTTTATAATACGGCAAATCTTAATTTTGAAGGAGATAATCAGAATGTGACGAATCTTACGATTGTACGACATCAAGGGATAAGAATTGAGAGTACTCACTCCGTTTACTCTTTGTTAAATATTTCTAAGAATCTTGCGGTAGGTATTACGGTGTCGCAGTATGCCTACAATAATACCTTCCAATCGCTCGAGCCATATAGCTATAATCGTTCGTACTCGTTTTTGACGGTGGAGCAATATAATAATGATACGTGGGTAATTGATAGTTATATTGCGAATCATTCGCTTTTGGGGAATCAGTTTGCTTTTCGTAATTCAACGTGGGGAGAGGTGGTGTTTATTCCCGCTATCAATAGTACGGGAGGGAATTTGACGACGCACTTTATGTTCGGAAATAATTCTATTTCAGTGAATGGGTCGCAATCGGGGTTGAACGTGTCAGCGAATGTGACTCTTTATGGGATTGGTGCTCGTGATTTTGTTTCGCCCGTTATTCTTCGGGAGCACCAGTATTTGTGTACGGATTGTTATAACTTTACGGCGTTGACTGCAAACACCGTTATCTTTAATGTGAGCAGTTGGGGACAGAATTATAGTATTAACTCTTCGACCAATTTTGCTCCGAGTGTTCCTGTTGTGCAGATTAATACGACTCTGGGTACTAACAAGACGCTGGACAATGTGCAGTGCTATGCGACGATTAGTGATCCTGATTCCAATAGGATGAATGTGACCCTTGAGTGGTATAATTCAACCTTTAGACATTTGAGGGTTGATTATAATGATAGTTATGTGTCGGGGGGATTGTTTAATGCGACCTTAGCGCATCAGAATACAACGAGAGGAGAAAATTGGACGTGTGGTCTACGGCTGTTTGATGGAGTTTTGTATACGGGTTTTGTGAATGTGACGTATAATTTGACTATTATTAATTCTGCGCCGACTGTTGCGCTTAATTCACCTCCCGATGGGAATGGTACGACTAATAGGACCCTTGCTTTTAGTTGGAATGCGAGTGATGATGATCCTACTGATAGTTTGACTTCGACGTTGAATATTACGGCGTTTAAGATCTCGGGGGCTGCGGTGTGCAGTGATATTGTTAGTCAGTCAACTGCTGGAACGAGTTATACACTTTCTACTCCTCTGAAGTGCTTTTTGGATAATGGGTATCAGTATAACTGGACGGTTCGAGCGACCGATGGGACAGGTACCAGCGATTGGGCGACTACCTTTAGATTGAATATTAGTGCTGTTACGGATATTGCGATGATTAATGCGACTGTTGATTTTGGTTCACTGAATGTGCTCAATAGTAAGAATACGACGACCAATGATCCGGGTCCGTTTAGTTTGAGAAATGATGGGAACTCGTTTGTTAATATTACGATTAATGCGAGTTCCTTATGGGCAAGTATTCTGAATCCTAACTCATATTTTAGATTTAAGATTGATAATTATTCGGGAGAGGAAGGAGCATTTGATCAGCCTTCTTCGAATACGAGTTTTGTTGCTGTGCAGTTATCGGATCTAACGGGTATTGCGCAATTGAATTATTCAGATGCACAGGATAGTGTTGAGATTGATTTGTATGTGGAGGTACCGCCGAATGAACCACCGAGTGCGAGAAACTCGACTATGGTGTTCATATCGAGCTTGGCAGAATGATGAGTAAAATGAAAACGGGCATGTATATATTGGATTTGATAGTGGTAGTGGGAAGTGCGTTGACTTTGTTGTGGTTGGTAGGGTATATACAGCCGCTCGTTATTGCTCCGGTTGATGGTTTGGTAACGGGGAATGCGAGTTTGGTGTTTAGCTTTGAGAAGGCTGATCGTTTGTATATTTCTACTTCTCGTGATTTTTCTGATGCGCAGGCTATCACGGGGGAGAATGAAAAGATTTCTCTTAGTCCTGGTACGTATTATTGGAAGGTTGAGGGGTTGGGGGAGAGTGAAATCAGGATGTTGACTATACTGGATAGTGTTGCTTTGGAAGTGAGAAGACATGATGGAGGAATTGAGGTAGTTAATGTGGGGAGTGAAACTTTGAATGTCGAGGTATTTGATAATGCGGTGAAAGTTGATAGTTTTAATGTGACCAATGAAGATTCTGTTATTAGCTCGGGCGATATGGCTATTGGGAGGAAACAATGAAATTCTCTTTGACTTTTGTTCTTGGCATTATACTTCTTGTGGCGAGTGTGCAGGCGTTAGGTATTACTCCTGCGAGAACGACTATTGATTTTGTGTCGAATGGAAAAGGAGAGGTTCCGTTTTCTATTATTAGTACGGAAGCTATTGATGCTGATTACGTGGTGTATGTGCAGGGGGAATTGAATCAGAGTATAAAGATAAAGGAAAATATCTTTAAGATGAAGAAGGATGAAAAGGAAAAGCAGCTGCAGTACACCTATCATTTACCTCAGGATTTGGAACCCGGATTACATACTGCAGAAGTTGTAGTGTTACAGCTACCGTCCGGCGGAGGGACGAGCGAAGCGTTTGTGGGTGCGGCTGTGGGAGTAGCTACTCAGTTATATGTATATGTTCCGTATCCTGGGAAGTTTGTGGTTGGCGAATTGCATGTTATTAACGCTGAGGCTGGAAAAGATACCTCTTTTATTATTCCCGTGGTGAGCAAGGGTAACTTGGATATTGCTTCGGTGAAAGTAAATATCGATGTGTATACTAAGCTACAAGAGAAAGTTGCTAGTTTTAATAGTGCTGATGTACCTTTGAAGAGTAATGAGAAAAAAGATATTGTTGTTAATTGGAAAGCGGCGGTTCCGGTTGGTAACTATCGGGCGGTTGCTACGGTGATTTACGATGGTGCTACGTTTCAATTGGAACGTACTTTTAGTGTTGGGAGTGCCGTATTAGATTTGCAACAGGTTGAATCGAAGGAATTTAGTCTTGGAGAGATTGCAAAAATAGAAATGCTCGTTGAAAATAAATGGAGTGAACCAATACAAGGAGCGTATTCGGAAACCGAAGTGTACAATGCAGAGGGTAAGACTATGTCCTCATTCAAATCTCCTACGTATGATATAGAACCGCTTACTAAGGCGATATTGACTTCATTCTGGGATACTTCTGGAGTACAAGAAGGGACGTATGATGCGGCTATTAGTCTTAAGTATGGTTCTGCTTCAATAAAGAAAGATCTAAAATTCAAAGTTAGTGAGAATTCTCTTGAGACTATTGGTCTGGGTTATGTCATTTCGGAAACGAAATCGGCTAAAGGTAGTTCGAACATTACCTTTATACTTATTGTCGTGGTTGGTGTTCTTGTGCTGATCAATCTTAGTTGGTTTTTGGTTTTACGAAGATATATGAAGAAGAAGTCGTCGTAGGATAGAAATGTTTATATAGCGTTTTGTATTGTCTGTCCGATGGTGGAGGTGCAGCAGGTGGTGATTGTGTTATTGATTATTGCTATTCTGTTCTCTGTGGTTTCTATTGTGCTTAATCTGTATGTGTTTGATTTGCAGCCTCTACGCGTTGGACGAGCGGGTATTCAGGCACAGGATGATTCATCAAATGTGCGATTGATTATTGAGAGAGACACTGAGGGTGGGGGATGAAGACTGATTCTTTGCTGTTGCTTGTAGCGATGGTTGCTGCGTTTGTTTCGTTGGCTGCAGCTGGGTTTACGTATTATTCTATTGAATCATATAAAAATACATGGTTTACGGGGTTTGCTACTTCGACGGGTACAGCTAATTTAACGGTTGAGTCATCGGCAGATATTAATTTTACGAATAAATTTTTGAATTGGAGTTCGGGCAGAGTGAATCAGGGGGCGGCTAATGCGACACTCGATACTGCTCTAGGTACAGTCACTAATGGTAATTGGACGGCGGTTACGAATGGGTTTCAGATTGAGAATATAGGGAATGTGAATGTGACTCTTGATTTGCTTGCAGGAAAAGATGCTAATTCGTTCTTAGGGGGTACGGCACCACTGTATCGATATAATGTGACGAATAATGAGACTGGGAGTTGTCTTAATCAATCAGCGTTTAATTTTGGACAGTATTATGATGTGAATACTACTTCTCCTGGTACTCGGATATGTACTAACTTTTTGTTTAATGACAGCAAAGATAGAATTAGAGTTGATCTTCGTATTATCATTCCATCTGACTCATTGACTGGTGTTTTGGGAGATACGTGGACTGCTACGGGGACTGCGGCGTAGAGTCTGTCGTTTTTGGTAGAAATCTATAAATACTCTTTTTTTTATGTAGTTATATGAAGAGTAGGGGTGTGGTGAGACGGCGTGTTAGGAAGCATCCGTATCGGTTGCATATTTCTGGGTTGGTGGCGGTGCTTGTTTTGTTGCTTGTGGTGCTGGTGTTGATGTTGGTTCGGACACGGTCAGTTTCACTGTCTCCTGATAATTTTGTACCTTTGGCGTTACCTCATCCTGATGATTTGGTAAAGCAAGAAGAACATTTGGCGTTGCTTGCTCTAGTTGCTCCTGGAACGGAGAGTGTAACTGCAGTGAAGACCGGTATGTGGAGCGATCCGACGGTGTGGTCGGGAGGACAGATTCCCGGGAATGAAGCGAAAGTGTTGATTCCTTTAGGAATGGTGGTGACGGTGGATGGGAAACGGTCGGAGAGACTGTGGTGGATACGGGTGAACGGTGAGTTGCGTTTTAGGGAGGATGTTGTGACGGAATTATTAGTTGATACGCTGATTGTCGATGTTTCTGGAAAATTAACTATGGGTACGAAAGATGCACCTATTGCGGGAAATGTTATTGCTCGTATTGTGTTTATTGACAGAGGTGTGATTGATACGACGTGGGATCCACATTTGCTGAGTAGGGGATTGATTTCACATGGGGCTTTGGAAGTGTATGGTGAGGAGCGGACAGCATTTGTTTCTCTTGCTGTGGCACCTGCTAAAGGAGCGACTGAGTTGGTGTTAGATACACCTGCAAAGAATTGGCGGGTGGGCGATGAAGTGAAGATTCCACCTACTGAACCTTACTTTTCAATTGTGGGGAATAATCCTAATGTCCCCAATGATAAAGAAGAGACGAGGATCATTCGTTCTGTTTCTTCGGACGGATTGCGAATTGGGGTAGATGCTTTATTATATGATCATGCGCCTCCAGCCGTACCTGCTGAGTTTTCACCATTGAAAATGTATGTTGTACATTTGACTCGAAATGTTATTTTCCAGTCTGAAAATGCACAGAATACTACCAGACATGGGCATATTATGATGATGCATAGTCCTAAAGTGAATGCGTATTATTTTGCTGCTATTGATACGGGGAGGACGACTACTTTGGCGGCGACTGATCCTGTTGTGGTGAATGGTGTACTGCAGTCGGGCGGGGAGAATGTTCGGGGAAGGTATATGTTTCATTTTCACCGAACCGTTCCTAATGCTGGGGCTGTGCCTGCTCTGGTTAAAGGAGCGGTTGTCAGGCAGAGTTTCGATAAGATCGGAGCGAGATGGGGCTATGTAAATCATGATTCGCATGTGGTGTTTGAAGATGATGTTTCATATAATGTGCCTGGAGCCGGGTTTGTAACCGAGATTGGGAATGAGGTGGGTGTGTTTAGGAGGAATTTTGCGTTGCGTTCTATTAATAACCGAGCTCTCAATAACTTTCTTCCTGAAACAGATATTCGAGGGCAGAATGACTGGGGTGATAGCGGTAACGGTTTTTGGGGGCAGAGCCCGTTGCCTGTGTATGAAGATAATATTGCTGCGGGGCACGTAGGATTTGGATTTATACTTTTTCCGTTTGGAAAGACCGAGGGGGGCAGAACTGAAAGTCCTGTCGTCTTAGGTGCAAATATTCCAGACGAATTTAAGGAAATAATGCCTAAGGATCCTGATGGGGTGCCGAATAGCTTTAATTCTGGCGTTGGCTTTGAGGGAGCGAGCACTCGCGCTATTACTGTTATTCCTTTTAATACTAATAAGAGAAACACTATCTTTGCTTCGGGTGGTGGACTTGAAACGTGGTTTCATCGATTGAGCAGCCCGATGACGGCTTCAGGTCATGGTGATCAGATTGATGATGTGCGGATTTGGGGTGTGCGACATGCAGGCATTAATTTGAAGTATACCTCGAATGTACGATTTAAAGGAGGCATTGTTATAGGCAATCAAAATAAACCATTGCCGTTTAATCCTCGCGTCATTCGAGAACCATGGAGACGTAATTTAGCTACTACCGGACATTGTATTTCTATGAATGTCAATGCTAAGAGCAATAGTTTTGAGGATATGTATGTTTCAGGATGCACGGTCGGTGTGCGAGCACATATGCTTGGTACGCAGTTTATGCGCGATATGGTGTTCAGTCATAATATTGTTGATATTGCGGTTATGCCTGTGCAATCTTCTGCGGGAAACAATCGCTATTTGCAGTTTGATGGTATGAAACATCTTGGTGCTCCTACCGATATTTTGGGAAGTCAGTCTCATTATGATGTGAAAATGGATACTATGATAGTGCGGATTGCACAGGCTGCAAGCTCTGAAGCGCAGGAAGTAGATAATTTCGTTGATTCTGATTATGTGCGGTATAATGGGAAAGTATTGTATTTCAAGGAGCAGGCTGCAAGCGGTATTCCGTTTACCTCATCTGATTTGGCGTATGCGTCAACATTAGGTAACGAATCTATAGGTTATCCATTTGATCTGCCTGAGAATGCTAAATATATTGATAAAACGAATCAGCAGTTGAAGGAGTTGTATGGTGTTGCATTCGGAGGGCGAGTTGCTCCTGCATCTGCGCATGAAGAGCCTGGAATTTACGGGCTTGTTGCGGATGCGTGTGCTGAGCAGACTATTGAGCTGCCTGTGTGTGTGAGTCGTTCGTGCACTGCTGATAAGAAGAATGAGTTTAAGCTGGATGCTACGAAGTGTGTTGATAGCGATCCGTGTACTGCTGAGCAGTGTACGTTATTAGGGTGTAAGTTTACTCTAGTTGATTCTGCTGAATGCAAACAGAAAAATACTGATTGCAAGGATAGTGATAGTGATGGCGTACTCAATTATGATGCGGTGAAATGCCCTTCTGGAAAGGATGGTAATCCGATGAGTCCAGTTTGTAAGCTGGCTACTGGTTATACTGACAGTGGAGATACTATTCCTTTGGGAAGAGATGTATATTTGTCAGTACTTACTCGCGATGTTCGGAGTCCCTTACTCTTTTCGGCCATTATGAAACAAAAAGTGGGGGAGATTCGATTTATGCAGGATCCTAGTCTGTTATTTAGGGATGCGTATGGTTGTATACAACCGTTGCCGCTGGATATTGTGGCGAAGATGGAGTCTCGGATGATTTCTGTTGATACTGCGTTGGAACCTCGGTTGAATAAACCTGCACGGTTGGTATTTTATGGTATCACTGAAAGCAATCCAGTGATTAGGAAGGATGGGGTGGAGTGTTCGGAATGTACGATTGTGAGTCATGACACTGCGTCAGGGAGATTGGTGGTTTTGGTTTCTGGGTTCTCGACGTATACGGTTGATAATCCTGATGGTAGTGTACCTAGTCCGCCTAGTGCTCAACCTCCAGCTAGTCCTGGTGCGGGTGGCGGCGGTAGTTCGGGAGGTTCGTCGGTGCCTGCTGACAGTGGTAGTTCATCGAGTGGAGATCTGTATCCGACTGCTCCTGCTGGAGGGTATGTTACTCCGACGAGTGAAGGCACCGTTGGAGGGGATGATACGACTAGTGCGAGTGACTCTGAGGGAGCAAAGCCACTCGTGAGTATTTCTGCCCGGGCACGAGTGTTGCTTATTGGCGGCATGGTGCTTGGTATTATGTTGGTAGTGATTATTATTGTGGTGTTATATATACGAGGCAATAGAATTTCAAATAGCGATATTCCTATTAATGTGCTGAGATAAAAAGGTTTTTAAGTTCTCTTTCTGTTGTACTACTGGAGAGGTTATGAAACGATATTATTTTATTGGTTTGTTTTTGTTTTTTTTGCTATTTTTCCCACGGGTAAACGCCTCTTTGGGTGTTAGTCCGGCTTATTATGAAGTTGATTTTGAGCCTGGACTTACTCGAGTATTCACGTTTGACTTTTTTTCTGATGAGGAGTCTAAACTAATGATCTATACTGAGGGAGATTTATCTGAGTATGTTGACTTGAGTGTAAAGGAATTGAGAAAGGGTGGAAGAGTCAACGCTTTGCTGAGGTTGCCTGCTCGTGTAGCTGTTCCTGGAACACATCGACTACTTGTTGGAGCCAAGCAGGTTCCTGAGGAAGAGGGCGGATTTGCCTTATTTGGTAATATTCGGGCAGTGATAAAAGTACATGTGCCGTATCCTGGAAAGTACGCTGAAGCTGCCCTTGGTGTAAAAAATGTAAACGCTGGACAGCCTATTCCCTATGAGGTTTCAATTCAGAGTCTTGGAAGCGAAACAATTCAAACTGTTTCTTATATAGAATTAGTGGATGTACAAGGAACGGTGGTTTTGACTCATTCTCTTGGAACTGCTTCTTTGCAGTCTAATGAAGATAAGCAATTTAAAGGAGAGTTGGAGAGCGAGTCATTGAAATCGGGAGATTATATGGCTCGGTTGGTTGTAACGTATGCTGAAGAGAAAGTTATCGTTGAGCAGAAAGTTCGTGTTGGAGAATTGTATGTACGTATATCTAATAGTAGTTATTGGGTTAATCGGGGGAGTATTAACTCTTTTGAACTTGAACTTGAGAGCTTTTGGAATGACCCTCTTGATGGAGTGTATGTTAGCGGTAATGTAACTAACTCAAGTGTTTCTTTTGTGACCTCATCTATTTCACTTGAGGGATTTTCAAAGACCAAGGTCATTGCTTATTTTGATCCTAGTTCATTGTCAGCATCTACTTTTAGCATTGATACTATCATACATTATGCTGGGAAAACAACCGAGCAATCTATTATGGCTCGATTTAGATCTTCATCTAGTCCTATGCTCTATGTAGCTGTATTTGTTGTACTTCTGGTTGTTGTGATTGCGATTATCATTATACTGAGGAGAAAACGAAAGAAATGAAACGAAGCAGGTATCTTTTTTTGTTTTTTTTTCTACTCGCTGTGTTCCTTTTTTTTATTGTGTTTATTTTTTATTTGCAGCGATATTCTGTTCCCTTAGAAACGAGATCAATTTCTCTTTCGTTTGAAGTTGGAGAGGTATATGCTTTTGACTTGAACACTTCTTTTTTATCATTTGGAAGACTTCCCCCTGGAGGATTTGCCACTCGTTCTGTTTCAGTAGATAATACGTATCCCTTTCCTATTGAGGTGGTTATTATTCCCTCCGAATCTATTTTGTCATATGCCGAACATCAGTCTTCGATCTATCTGGCAAGCGGCGCACATTCATCGGTGAAAATTGGTGTTTCTGTACCTGAAACGATCTCTGGGGGACGTTATTCAGGCACCGTTACCTTTTTCATTTACAGATCGAGGAAGAGTATATAAATCATATCCGTTTCTATTGGGTATGAGGTCTCTAACGCTTTTTTTTGTCGCTTTAGTGGTTATAGGGGGCTGTTTTATCCTCTATATGCAGTTTCAGTTTGCTTATTTAGCTTCAGAGTCTGATGTGACTATACACGCCTCTAATGCGGGAACTGTAGCCGTTGCGGTTGAATGTAGTAGCAATTGTGATTCTGGAGGTTCGGCTGCTGCTAGTTCGGGAGGGGGTGGTGGGGGTGGCGGAGCTGCTCCTCTTTCTCTTTCAAGTTTTCAGGTTATTGACTTTATATTAAAAGCGGTGGTGGTGCGAGGGGAGAGGGTTACTAAGTACGTTGAGCTGTATAACTCTGGTGATGTTCCCCTTACCGTTTCTATTTCGAATAATGCTTCTTGGCTGTTTTTGCCCGAGGTAAGCATTGTGATTCCTCCTCGATCTCGCGTTTCTTTCCCTGTTATTTTAATTAGTTCGAGTGATATGAAACCGGATATCTATACGTCTACTATTATTATGAAAAGTGAAGCTGATGTGAAAAAACTTCCTGTTGTTTTTGAGGTTCGTCTTATTAAACGTTTGTTTGACGTCTTTTTGAGTATTGAGGCTAGTTCAAAACTTATTTCAATACCCGATGGGATTCATTACGAACTTACTATTTCTCCTTTAGAAGAGGTCTCAGACCTTCCCGTTGGCCTTGAGTTTGTTATCAAGGATTTTGATGATAACATTCTTTTTATTATTAGTGACTCGTTGGTGTTGAATGAGAAACAAACTAGTAAGAATGTGCTTTCTAATCTGCCTCAGCTTAAAGATGGCAGTTATATGTTACTTGTTCGGGCAACGTCGGGAGAGTATGTTTCTGCGGCAAGCGATATTTTCAGTGTGCAGCAGCCCGTTTCTTATTCTTACTTACTCTATATTTTGTTGTTTATTGTATTTATCGTCTTCCTTATCGTTGTTTATTATGAACTGAAAACTAGACGGCTTAGGAAAGCAGTATATGTACAGAGTAAACAGCTGATGGATATTCGCGCGAGTATCATTGGCAAGTCTTTGACTAAGGTTGAAGTTGGGGTACAACTTGATGAACTTAAAAAACAGAGAGACATCATAGAATTGGCGTTTGAGAAACAGTATGTTGATGCATCGACTCGTGATCGTGTTGTGCGCAGAATTGAGATGCTTGAACGTTATTTACGAGAGAATTGATTTTTAGCAGTTTAGTTTATATATCACTTATTCTTTCTATCTCTATGGCAGAAGGTGATGGGTCTTTGCAGGTTATACGTATTTCGTTTATTGTTCTTATTGCTTCACTCCTCTTTTTCATCATATTGCAGGTAGCTTTTTTTTCTAGTAGTTGGTATCGGATTTCAAGGACGATTATTACTGGCGAAGCTGTTTCGTGCATTTCCCAATATCGCTGCGAGGAATGGTCTTCTTGTGTTGATGGTTTTGAGTCTAGACAGTGTGTTGATACTAGTTGCGGGAAGGAGCCGATTATTGAACGGCGTCTGTGCTCTTCTGCTTGCGTTATAAATTTTAGTTGTACTAGTTGGGATCGATGCACTTATTTGAATAGTTTTGAGGATCTTAACAAATCTCTTATAGGTTTTTCAGGACTGGAAGAAAGGACATGTACCGATATGTCTGGTTGTGCACTTGCTTATAAAGAGACAAGGTCGTGTAGCGAAAGTTATGTTGTTTCTTTTGTGGAAAAAGAATATTGCGGTCGTAAGGTTTTGGTTGTCGTCGATAGTTCATTTAATAGACCTCTCAGCGTTATTCCCTTGGATTCTTGGCAGAAGGATAAAAAATTGGATATACGTTTTGTGCAACAGGGATATGAGGCGTATTGCTCTGATTGCTTTAACGCACGTTTAGACAAAGGGGAACAATCTATTGATTGCGGGGGTGTTTGTAAACCTTGTGAGAGCGCCTCATTCGGTCTTTCGTTTTATCAGTTTCATTGGTATTTTTGGATTGCCTTTGTGGCTCTTTTTATGATATTAGTTGTTCGGTCCACGTTTGTTAAGATAACCTTGATAAAGTATTATTTTTACAAAAGCGAGTTAGCATTAGCTTCCGGGCGTGTGCGAGAGGCTAGGAAGTATTATAACAAAGGTATTTTTCGATACAATGGTTTGTCAGTTTCTCTCCAGCAACCATTGCTATCCACAACGAAGGATTTATACTTTAAGCTTAAACATACGAAGAGCCCAGAGTAGCTTTATAAACTCCTGCTCCTATTGATGATGAATGGGTAAAAAAGAGAGAGTTGTAGAGGGTGTCGTCTGGGGAATTGTGTTTTTAGCGGTTGTTTTATTTGTTTCTGCCGACTCTGGAGATTTTTCAGTTCAAACAAGTTCTGCTTCAAATGGTAGTCTTAACTTGACGTTGCAACCTGGTGGAAGCAGTAATGGGCAGAATTTGACTAATGGGAGTATACTGAGTAAACTATCTAGCGATTGGAATTTTTATTTTCGTGCCAATTTAACTAATGCATCGGGGCTTGTTCTTAATAACTCGAACGCAAATTGCACTATTAGATTTAATGAAACTGGTTTATTTGGTAGTTATGTGCAGATGAGTTTTAATACAAGCATTCAAACGTGGGAATATAATCTTAGTTTTACTCGAAAGGGCAATCAGACTTTTAATGTGAATTGCACCAGTCTTTTTGGAACGGGCGGTAACATTAGTGGTATCGATAATTATACTATTCTTAATACTCCTCCCGTTATTAATCGATCGCAAATTACCCAAATGATGACTAGTCTGAGTTGTACGGAGGATGTGCTCTGTACTCGAAATTTAAGCCTTGAAGTGACCGAGGATGATTTTAATGATCGATCTTTTCTTATTTTCAATGCCAGCGATAGTACAACTCTTACCAATTATAGTCTTGCAACTCATGGATTTTTAATGATAAATAAGACTATTATGCTCAGCAATCAATCACAAGAGTTGCGATTTACGGTGAATGATACGTCAGGAACCATTGATAGTGCGATTGTACCTGTAACTATTACCTTTGTAAACGATGCCCCCACATTTATTAGTTTGACCAATCAAAGTTTTAATATAAGCACTATTTTTAATTATAACATAAGTGCAACTGATGAAGAAAATAATCTTGCCTTCGGTTTTAATATTACGTTTGTAGAGTGTAATACACGAAGCTGGTCTACCAGAGGAAGCTCAAATTGTACTTTATTTACGAGTAACCAGTATTCAACTAATGCGACAACCCTGAACATGACTTTTTCGCCCACTAAAAATGATGTGGGTTATTATATTCTTAATATTAGTGTGAACGATACGGGAAATTTAACCGGGTTGCGAAGCCAATTAGTTAATTTTACTGTATTGGACACTAACACGCATCCTTATTTTTCGTATGTTTGTGATAGTGAGCGAAATACCAGTGAAAATGCTGCTTTTAGCTGCCGTATTAATGCCAGCGACCTTGGAGAGGTTAATAATCTTACCTTTTATTCAAATGAAACTTGGTTCTTGAATGTGAGCAATGTGAGTGTTAATGAGACGACTGGATGGAATGGGTCTGTTGTGGTGAGTTTTACCGCTTCGGATTTATATGTTGGCAATTGGACTATCAATATTAGTGTGAATGATACGGGTTCTCCTCGTTTGCAAAATTCAACACGCATCAGTTTTAATATTACTAATGTGAACGATCCGGTGGGGTTTCATCCCTTGTCGAATATTACTGCGTATACGACGCTGAATTATACGCTGTATGTTAACGCAAGTGACGATGATCTTCTTATTCCTTATAAGCTTGCCTATAATGAGAACCTTACGTTTAGTTCGAATGAGAGTTGGGTGAGCATTTCTCCTTTTGAATTGGTTGCTTCGAGTAATAGAACTCAGGCCAGGATTGTTATTACTTCACATGGTGTTGGTACTGGTAATTATACGGTGAATTTGACGGTGCGTGATGCTAGCAATACTTCTTCTTCGGTTATCTTTTTTGGGGTGCAGGTACTTAATAACACTCCTCCTGCTTGGAACAGTTCTTTTAATCCTAACCGCAGTGTGACCGAAGGAACTCCCTTTATTTTAAACTTGAGTGCGAATGTCTCTGATGCTGATGGAGATAGTATTACGTTTAATTATGGTTTAGCTAACTCGTTTCCAGCTTTTACCTTAAATTTGACCACCGGTATAGTTAATTTTACGGCGAATGATAGCGATGTTGGATTTCATAGTGTTAGCATCAATGCTTCGGATGGAAAATCTAACTCTACACTTACGTTTAATTTTTCAGTGAGTAATGTTAACGATAATCCGATTATTGGTTCCAATATCACTGTTTTTAATGGTGTTGTTGATTCAAATTCGAATATTAATATTACTGAGGGAAAACAGATTGTTATTACTCTTGATGTTTATGATGATGATTTTCTTATTCCGGCAGCACAAAGAAGTTATTATAATGAAAGTTTGTCTTTCAATTTAACTATTCAAGGAAGAAATAACCAGTTATTTAATTTTACTCTTTTAACTGCTCCCACTACCGGTAGTAATCGTTCTGTTTATGAAAGTGTATTTACAACTAATACGAGCGATCCTGGAGTCTATAATATTACTATTAATATTAGCGATAATTCTTCGGGAAGTGCCGTTCTTAGATTTAATTTAACTATTGCGAATATTTCACATGGTCCTACCCTGACTTCTATCGATGATAAGAATTTCTCTATTTTTGAGACCTTCATGCATGATTTTAATGCAACTGACACGGAGGATGGTTCAGATGGTGCTTCTGGCTCGAATATCACCTTTGCTATTATTAACCTGACGGCTGGCGGCAATTTCTTGACTATAAATAGCACTACCGGCGTTATCAATTTTACTCTTAACCAGACGTTTGCGGGTGTATGGCGCTTTAATGTTTCAGTGAATGATAGTGACGGGTCTTATAATTATACCTTATTTAATCTGACGGTGTATGATTATCCTTATCTTATTAACCCAACTGCATCACATGTATTTAATTCGAGGGAAAATGTGAGTTATATGCTCAACGTGAGCGCTAATCATAGCGTTCGGGGAAGATTAACCTATGCCCTCAGTTACCGGGGTTTGAAAAATGAGACGATTGCCATTGGAAACGCTACCAATTTTAGCCTTTCTTTCTTTTTCAATTATACTGATGAGAATACGTGCCAAAATTTCACACTGTATCTGAATATGTCTCATGAGAAACTTTCTAATACTACTTCTTGGAATGCAACGGTAAATCATAGTTCGCAGCCCCTGACGTTTGTAGGGACTATTGGAGGAGAGGATCAGGCGATTGAGGCTGTCAATACTCATACTGTCACCTTAAGTAACTACTTTTTTGATGCCGATGCGTTTGATAGTTGTTATTATCAGAAAGTATTGTTTTCGTACTCTTCAATTGCTGGTACTGCTACTGGAGGTGCGATAACCACTACGGTTGTTGATGCTATAGGTGGGACTACTCCTACGATTACGTTTAGTGCTAGCAGTGCGGGATCAGCGAACTTTAGTATTACGGGAACTGAATATAACGAATCAAATAGCTCCCAGATTTTGCGTACTGTAGCGAGTAATAACTTTAGCGTTGATTTGACTATTTCTACTACCACTACTACCACTACTGTTTCAGGTGGTGGCGGGGGTGGAGGAGCAACTGTTCCAGTGGCGGTTATTAAACCGTTTAGATTATTAGTGCAAGGCAGTATTACTTCTCGCTTGAAAGATAAGTTGGTTATTCCCGTTGTTGTAATGAATAACGGGACTAAGGATTTTAAAGATATTCTCTTAAAAGCGAGTGTTTCGAAGAATGGTGTATTCAGGAAGGATATTTTGGCAACTTTTGATAACTCTTTTATTACACAGCTGGGTGCTTACCAGTCAAAGAATGTGACTTTGGTGGTCGATGTTAATACCGAGGAGCCCGGTGTGTATGATATAACTCTTGATGGCAGTGTGCGAGAACCGGCGTACCACGAAACAGCTAAAATCGTATTGACAGTCGATGAATCAAAAAAAATAGAGGAACGAATTGTTCTCACTGAAGAATTAATTGCTGAGAATCCAGAATGTTTGGAAATTAAAGAACTTACTGATGACGCAAAAAGATATTTAGGAGAGAAGGACTATGATAAAGCAGATTTGACTATAGATCGGGCAATACAGGCGTGCAAGAATGCTATTGCTCAAAAAGTGGTTCCGACACGAAGATCTGAAAAAAGTACTACCATTTTATTGTACGTTTTGGGCTTGACTATAGTTTCAGGTATTATTGGTTACTTGTACTTTACTTATCGACGCTATAGACTTCAGAGAGCATTTTATGGCTATACTCAGTGAATTATGAGAAAGGTTTAATAACTGTGTAGTGTTTTTTCTAGTGAGGTGTCATGGAAACTAAATTGAGTGTGTCTGAAGTGAGTTCTATTGCTCGCACTATCGCCGATGTTAAAAGCGAGGTTGCCAAAGCGTTCTATGGACACGAGAAAGTGGTTGATTCTCTGATTAGAGCTCTCTTATGTAATGGACATGTACTTATTGAGGGTGTTCCCGGTATTGCTAAAACGCTTTTGATTAAGGCTCTTGCTGAGGCTTCAGGTTGTAGCTTTAAGCGAGTGCAGTTCACTGTTGATCTTTTGCCGAGTGATATTATTGGTATTACAACCTATGATCCTAAGCGGGGGTTTAGTGTAGTGAAGGGTCCCTTATTTACTCAGTTTTTGATTGCAGATGAAATTAACAGAAGTCCGCCCAAAACTCAGTCGGCCTTAATAGAGGCTATGCAGGAGGGGCAAGTCAGTATTGGAACCACCACGTTTCCATTACCTCGACCCTTTTTTGTGATGGCTAACCAAAACCCTATTGAAAGCGAAGGTGTCTATTCGCTTCCAGAAGCTCAAGTGGATAGATTCTTGTTTAAGGTGGTGTTTAGCTATCCACAGGAAGTGGACGAATTGCACATAATGGAACATAATGCGACCTTCAGTGAATTTAAGGAGTACGAACTTAAAGCCCGACTTACTCCTCAGAAAATTTTGGATTTGCAGAAATTGACGCATAGGATCTATATTGACCAAAAAATAAAAAAATATATTCTTTCTCTGGTAACTAAGACGAGGAATAAAGATTTTGTTCATGGGGAGTTTATATCTCTAGGTGCTTCTCCTCGTGCGAGCATAGCTTTGTTTATAGCAGCTAAGGCAGAGGCACTAATACGGGGTAGAAATTATGTTTTACCACAGGATGTCCAGGCTGTTATTTATGATGTTTTGCGTCATAGGGTCTTATTGAATTATAGGGCGCGATCTGAGCAGATACAGATTGAACAGGTTATTAGTGAACTGGTGAAATCGGTTCGCCTACCCTAATGACGTCACTAGATGCAGATATTCCTGGAAGTATTGCAGCACTTGAAGATGCGGCTAGAAACCTATCGCTGAAGACTAAATTATATCGCACTTTATTACGAGGAAAGGGTGTTGAGTTTGATGGTTATAGGGAATATGCGAGTGATGATGATGCTTCGGTCATCGATTGGAAGGCAAGTAAACGGTCAAATTCCTTGCTTGTTAAACAATACAGGGAAGAGAGGGACTTAAAAATCTTATTTGCCGTTGATTGTAGCGAACGAATGTTATTTGGGTCTGGAAAAAAATTAAAAGCAGCTTATGCTGCAGAAGTGTCTGCTTCTCTTGCCCATCTGTTTTTGAATACGGGTGATAAGATCGGTTTCTTACTTTTTAACACGATTCATTCCATTGCAGTTCCTGTTTCTAGAGGCATAAACCAATTTTATTTTTTTGTGGATAATCTGCTGAATGGCTCTAATTATAGCGGTAATTCTGGTTTTCATGCGGCCTTTGAAACTATATTGAATTCGTTTCCTATGGTTGATGTGTTAGTGCTCGTATCTGATTTTTATGGAATGAAGCAAACAGATGAACGGCTTCTTGGTTTTTTGGGTGGGAGTTTTGAGTGTTTGTCTTTAGTTCTTAGAGATAGGTTTGACTTAACACTTCCTTCATTTTCTGGACAGTTTGTATTGCAGGATCCAAATACGGGAGAACAGGTGCTTATTAATCCAAAAATTGCAAGACAGCAATATACCTATTTTTCTAATCAGTTTGATTCACATTTACGATCTGTTTTTTCGAAGAAGAATATTGATTCTCTTTTTTTGAAAACTGACGATTCTTTTATACTTCCCCTTTCTTCTTTCCTCTCACAGAGAGTAGGAGTCTATTTATGATTGTTCTTTTTTCTAGACCATCTTATTTATGGTTTCTATTAATTATACCTGTGTTGTTTTTTTTACATTTTTATACGTTGCGACGAAGAAGATCAAATGCTCTTCTTTTTTCAAATTTTGAGTCAATAGAGAAGATACGGGGTATAGACCTTTTTTCTAAGAATATTTCAATTCTTATACTAAGTATTTTTATTGTGGTATGTGTTGTTTTTTCACTTTCTGGCATGAAAGTTAGACAAGAATTGTTTTCTAGTAGTCAGTCATACGTGCTGGCTATTGATTCTTCAAAAAGTATGGAGGCTGGTGATATTCCGCCAAATAGACTTGAGGCAGCAAAATCTGCATCGAGAGAGTTTATTTCTCTCTTGCCTTATGGTACTAGACTTGCCGTTATTTCTTTTGCAGGCAGTACGGTGGTGCAGCAGGACTTAAGTGAAGACCGCATATCTGTTAGGGATGCTATAGATAGGATTGAGATAAGCTCTGTGGGAGGAACCGACCTCTATGAAACGGTCTTGAATTCGGCAAATTTGCTCCGAAACGAAGAGGGAAAGGCACTCGTTATCTTAAGTGATGGCAGGTTTAATATAGGTAATGTACCTGAGGTTATTCAGATAGCTCAACAACAGGGGCTTGTTATTTATGCTATTGCACTTGGGACTGCTGAGGGCGGGTCTACCAGTTATGGGATTTCTAGTGTTGAGGAAGATACGCTTCGAGCGTTATCTTATAATACTGGTGGTGTTTTTTACAGTATCGTGTCTGGTGAAGAGTTAAGGAATACGTTTCAACAAATTAGATCTTCAAAATTGAGGATGACTACACTTGATATGAGTCGTTATCTTATGTTTTGTGTACTCTTTCTATCGGTTGCTCTTTATATTCTTACAAATACGCGCTTTAGTGTGTTTCCCTAGTTCCAAGGGGTCGATTCTTTTTTGCGCTCGCTTACTTTATTTTTAATTCGATCTAAGAAATCTATGGTATATATTTTTTCTTTGTTTTTTTCGTTATATTCAATTTCTTTTTCTTGTTTTTTTGGCTTTTGTTTTTGTATTTGCTGGGTCTTTTTAGTGTCTAGCTTTTCATTTATATTGCTTAGTTCTATTGTTCTTCTGTTTATGGGTGTGGGTGCTTTTTCAATTGCTTCTAGTGTGGCCTTTTTGATTTCATTCTCTGCGGAAGACTCTGTGTACTTTTTTATTTCTCTGTACGGTTGGATTGTTTTTAAGGGACTTTTTTGGGTGTTTTGTTGTTTTTCAGGCTGTTTGGTGTTTTCTTCCTTATTGCTTATCTGTCTATTTTCTTTTTCTATTGGCTTTTCAATTGTTTTTTTATCATTGGGCATATGTTCCCTGATTGATTGAGATAGGGAAACACTTGCTTCTTTTATTTTTTTATCTGTGAGTTCATTTCCTGAATATAATAATTCTATCATTTTTTCTGAAAATTCTACTAGCTTTGGATTGGTTAAGCGCATTGACGCTACAATTAGGGGATAATTGGCATCAATATGGTAGGTTTCTGTTAGGAATTCTTGTGCGATGATGTGTAGTTTGTCTCTTTTTTCTTCAGGTGATTTTATTGTGTCAAGATCCTTAATATCTTGCTCAAATAATTCTTCTTTTGTTATTAGCTTTAATTCTTCTTTGCTTTTTATTGCTCTTTTTAACAGAAGAAGCAGGACTATTAAGACCATGATTGCTATGGAGATTGATGGTAGTATTATTTCTAAACTTAACATTTTCACCTCTTGCTATTTATGATGTATATAAGGTATAAAAAGGTTCTCTGTACTCGTTAGTTGTCTTGTTGATCCCCCGATAGATTAAAATAGTCGCTTTTCATTTTTTTGCTATGTGGTTCTATTTTGGGAAAAAAAGATTTTCTCTTTCGGTACATAGTGTGGGCTTTTGGAGACGAGGAATAGGATTAATGTTTAGGAGTAGAAAGACAAAACCACTTTTGTTTTCCTTTGAGAAAGATGTTACTTTATCTCTTACTTCCTATTTTGTTTTCTTCTCTTTTCTCGCACTCTGGCTTGATGAGAAAAACAAGGTTTTAGCTTTCGAACTAATTCGTCCCTTTAGGGCGATTATTCCTGCCCCTGTTCCTTTTAGGAAACTTATAGAAATTCCTCTTTCTGAGGAAAATAAATTTATCGTCGATTTTTTTGGAAGAAGAGAAAGGTTTAAATAGAAAGCTGTCTTTTCTTCGTCGGTAAAAAGGAGGTAGCAATGGGATCTGTAATAGCAAAAAACATCGTGAAACGGAAGCCAGGGTATTTGTACTATGTTGACTCAAAGGGCAATGTGTGCGAAGCAAAAATGGCTCGTGGTGGAAGAAAGAAAAAGAAGAGATAAGCTCTTCGCTTTTTTATTTTGATCGTTTTTGTTTTATTTTTTTGTGGCTTTTTCTTTTGTTTTTTTGTTATGTGTTGATTTTATTGGTATAGAAGAGGGATTTGTGTGGATCTATTTATTGAACGAGAAATTTAGTAACTAGTACCTGCATTTTTTGCCCAGTGCTCTGTGGGATGGAAATAACGTCCGCAATCATCCCAGGTTATTTCTTCTTGAGATAACAAGAGAATAGATCTTTGATCTGGTGCAATTCCAAGACAGTAGTTTATTATTTCTGGATCATCTTCTGATGAATATATGTGACCTACTACAAACGGTATTAAATTGCCCTCTATTCTTAGTATGTTTTGATCTACTCTTTCTATTCTTTTTATTTGTTGCCACTCTTTGCCCAATTGTGGCAGAAACTCGTCTATGATTCTGACTCTTTCTCTTTCTGACTCATTATGCAGTTTATTGTATACTTCTAGTGGTGTTACCATCTTTTTTACTAAAAAGAAGAATTAATAAAGTTATGTATTGTTTTTTTTATATGATTGTAGGTATTGAATCGACGGCGCATACGTTTGGGATTGGTGTGGTGCATCGAAAAAAGATTTTAGCGAATGTGCGAGATATGTATGTTCCTTCTTCTGGGGGGATTGTACCTATGGAAGCTGCGAAGCATCATCGTGTGGTGGCTGCGTCTGTGTATGGTGCTGCTTTACAGCAAGCAGGCATTTCTGAGAGAGATATTAGAGGAATTGCTTTTTCCTATGCACCTGGTTTGGCTCCGTGCTTATATGCGGGGAAGGAGTTTGTGGTGGCACTTTCCCGACGATTGGGAGTAGGAGTTATTCCGGTGCATCATTCGGTTGCGCATTTGGAGATTGGGAGGAGCCTTGGGGCAAAAGATCCTGTTCTCTTGTACGCTTCTGGTGCAAACACGCAGATTATTGCATATGCGTCTGGTCGCTATCGGATTTTTGGGGAAACATTAGATATTGGTGTGGGTAATTTTATTGATAAGGTTGCTAGATTATTTGGTATTCCGTTTCCGGGTGGACCCGAGGTTGAGAAGTTGGCGTTGGGCGGAGGATATATAGGATTGCCGTATACAATTAAAGGTATGGATGTTTCATTCTCAGGGATGCAGACTAAGATTCAGCAGTTATTTGTGAAAGGATGTAAGAAAGAAGATTTGTGTTTTTCGCTTCAGGAGATCGCATTTGCAATGCTTGTCGAGGCGTCAGAACGAGCGATGGCTCATACAGGGAAGAAAGAGTTGGTTTTGGGTGGAGGGGTTGGTTGTAATATGCGACTGCAAAAGATGTGTCGATTGATGTGTGCTGCTCGTGGAGCGCGATTCTTTTGTCCTTCTAAGGATCTTCTTGTTGACAATGGGGCAATGATTGCGTTTACGGGAGAGTTGATGAATAATGCTATTTCTGCTGAGATATTGGCTATTGAGCCGCGACTAAGAACCGATGAGGTTTTGGTTGATTGGCGATAGAGAAATATATAAATAGTCTTTTTCCTTTTTTGAGTAATGGTGGAGGTGCAGCAGGTGGTGATTGTGTTATTGATTATTGCTATTCTGTTCTCTGTGGTTTCTATTGTGCTTAATTTGTATGTGTTTGATTTGCAGCCGGTGCGGGTTGGACGGGCAGGTGTTCAGGCACAGGATGATTCATCAAATGTACGATTGATTATTGAGAGAGACACTGAGGGTGGGGGATGAAGACTGATTCGTTGCTTTTAATTGTGGCGATGGTTGCAGCGTTTGTTTCGTTGGCGGCTGCGGGTTTTACGTATTATTCTATTGAATCGTATAAGAATACATGGTTCACGGGGTTTGCTACTTCGACGGGGACAGCTAACTTAACGGTTGAGTCTACGGCAGATATTAATTTTACGAACGGTTTTTTGAATTGGAGTTCGGGCAGAGTGAATCAGGGGGCGGCTAATGCGACACTCGATACTGCTCTAGGTACAGTCACTAATGGTAATTGGACGGCAGTTACGAATGGGTTTCAGTTGGAGAATATTGGAAATGTGAATGTTACCTTGGATTTGATGTCTGGTAAAGAGGCTAGTACGTTCTTGGGTGGCACTGCGCCATTGTATCGATATAATGTAACGAACAATGAGACGGGCAGTTGTCTTAACCAATCGGCGTTTAATTTTGGTCAGTATTACGATGTGAATACATCTTCTCCTGGTACTCGGATATGTACTAATTTCTTATTTAATGATAGCAAAGATAGAATCAGAATTGATTTGCGTTTGGTTGTGCCTTCAGACTCATTGACTGGTGTACTCGGAGATACGTGGACTGCTACGGGAACCGCGGCGTAGAGTCTGTCGTTTTTGGTAGAAATCTATAAATACTTTGTTTTTTTTTGTTATATATGAATAGTAGGGGTGTGGTGAGACGGCGTGTTAGGAAACATCCATATCGGTTGCATATTTCTGGGTTGGTGGCGGTGCTTGTGTTGCTTTTGATTGTGTTGGTGTTGATGCTCGTTCGTACTAAATCAGCCTCATTGTCTCCTGATAGTTTTCAAGCGTTGGCTTTGCCACACGTAAATGATTCAGTGAAACAGGGAGAACATCTTGCGTTACTTGCCTTGGTTGCTCCTGGAACGGAGAGTGTAACTGCAGTGAAGACCGGTATGTGGAGCGATCCGACGGTGTGGTCGGGAGGACAGATTCCCGGGAATGAAGCGAAA
>Ga0209542_10005170_pt1 | contig 26324 bp, 33 predicted proteins | sample RifCSPhighO2_01_FD_184028 | JGI IMG/M metagenome (GOLD analysis project Ga0209542, IMG submission 184028) | Soil microbial communities from Rifle, Colorado - Rifle CSP2_plank highO2_0.1 (SPAdes) (version 2) | ecosystem: Environmental > Terrestrial > Deep subsurface > Rock core/Sediment ...
AAGAACCGTTGGTTTCATCTGATATTGTGGGGAACAAGCACGCCTCGATTGCTGATCTGACGTTTACCAGAGTAGTCGGGGGTGATTTGGTGAAGGTTTTAGCTTGGTATGACAACGAAATAGGGTACACATACACCCTCGTAAATCATGTCATTGCTGCAGGCAGATTAGTCTAGCGACTAAGATTCACAACTTAATAATTTGATTTAAAGACCTGGTAACACCGGGTCTTTTCTATATCCGGGAATCGTCTACAAAGGTCGAAAATTATTAACCAAAGAATCATTGTCCTGAAAAGGATCAGCCGATGTACAACGGCAGATGCTACCAATGAAAAACAAAAATAAAAGTACTCGAGCAGTTACCTATAGAAGATATGGCATCCCCGCCCTCATCCTCGAAGGAAAATGGCTCACAGCAAAATATCGATTGAACATAGGCGATGTCATCGATATCGATTATCAACCCAAAGAAATTCGACTACGGAAGAACCCATCTCTCAGTAGGGAGCGACAAGCCATACTCAAAGAGAAGGCAGAAATACGCAGACGAAGAATCCAAGGATACGCATATGAAAGCACAAGCACAAATGAGAGCACTGGCGAGAGAAGCCTTGAAGCTAGTAAAGAGCAAGGCGCCAGCGATAGTGGACGAGCAGATTCTGGCTCATATATCCGATGAGGTATCGGAATTCACTGGCGACATCATGGGAAAGCTCACTAATCTTGATGCGGAAAATGAGAAAGCTATAACTATGGCGCATGGCATCATCCGCGACGGATTGTGGAATGAAACGATGAACCAGATCAGAAAGACCATGCTCGCTGAAGCAGATATAAGAATTACTAAATTATTCAAAAAATAAAATCTCCCCGCGAGGAGAGATAGGATTCGTAAGATAAATCCATTCTCTCAAATACCTCTCGGGAAGTCAATAATCAAAATGAACACACAAAATTTAACAACAGGTAAGCCAAGGGTGCAAGATAACTTCTTCGCATTGATTGGCAACACCAAGCCCTACTTCAAGGCAGCCTTCGAAGGCTTCGCAGGAACGGGTAAGACCTACACAGCAGCGAAAGTTGCCATAGGTCTACATAAGAGAGTCGGATCAAAGAAGCCAGTCATCATCTTCGACACCGAGAAAGCGGCTAAGTTCCTCAAATCCATGTTCGCAGCAGAAGGAATCGAGGTATTGGTCCGTGAATCAAAATCCCTTGCCGACCTCAAGGAAACGATGACCCGCATGAGAGAAGGCGCCAGCGACGTTCTCATCATCGACTCTATCAGTCATGTCTGGGAAGACTTCCTCAAGTCATACGCAGAGAAGGTCAGACGCACTAGATTGGAATTCCAAGACTGGGGTGTGATCAAGCCGACATGGAAAACAGAATTCTCCGATGTATTCGTCCGCGATCCCTACCACATCATCATGACAGGTCGTGCCGGCTATGAGTACGAAAATGAGATCAACAAGGAGACTGGCAAAAGAGAGATCTACAAATCGGGAATAAAGATGAAGGTCGAGGGAGAGACAGCCTACGAGCCTGATCTTCTTGTCCTTATGGAACGCATGCAGGAGATGGAAGGAGGTTCGATCAAGAAGGTAACAAGACAGGGCATTGTCATCAAAGACCGCTCAACAGTAATCGATGGCAAGGTATTCGAAAATCCTGACTTCAAGGACTTCGCACCGGCAATTGACGTGATGCTAGAAGCTCCCGAAAAGCTCGAAACTACCGCGGAACGTGATGCAGGAACGCTCTTCCGAACAGAGGAAGAAAAGTACGAGTGGAAGCAGATGAAGAAGCGATGGCTCGAGGAGATCGAGAACTATCTTGTCTCCGTTTGGCCAGGACAATCTGCCGACCAGAAGAAGCTCAAAATCGACGCAGTCAAATACGCATTCGATACCATGAGTTGGACGGTAGTCGAATCATTGCGACCTGAAGCATTGGAAGCTGGATTCAAGAGAGTCCAGGACTTCGTGCAGAAGCATATTCAGATACAAGCTGCGGAGGTGAAACAAGCGGAACCAAAGGTCGAAAAGCCAGCCAAGAAAACAGAGGCCAAGGCAAAAACAAAATAGAGAGAAAGCGCTGACTTTGGCCGCTGACTCAGTCCTCGCCGCAGCGGCACGAGGATTGAGATCAGAAGGCCAAGGGAAGATAACGCCTACCGGCGCTTTCTTTCTTCATCAAAATGGAAGAACACAAAAAATACAATTTAATACCGAATAGCACTCAGTTACCAAATATTCTTCTCGACAAAATTATTCCTCTTATTCCTGAAGCTGAAGCACGCTGCTTAATTTACATATGCCGTCGCACCTTTGGTTTTCAAAAGGAATCGGATCGCATTAGTTTTTCGCAATTTATGGAAGGGATCAAGGATCGGAGAGGTGTGGTTCTTGATTATGGCACTGGATTGTCCCGCCAGTCAGTCTCACAAGGGCTCAAAAATCTGGTCCGTGCAGGGGCAGTCATTTCAATCAAAAACAGCAAAGGGAATTTCTATAAAATTAATCTTGAAATGGCTGTGGATAAAGTAGTCAATCTAGTAGACCAGTCTAGAAAATTGACCAAAAGTGGTCTAAAAAATAGACCAAAATCGGTCTACCTAGTAGACACACAAAACCAAGGAAACAAAGAGAAACCAAGTATTAGGGGTTCGACAGATCCACCTGTGGATAACCGCCCTGAGTTTTTGAGACTCAGGGCAGATCTCACCGATAAACTTTTATTAAAAAATACTAATCAAAAATCATGAAGCAATTCTCATTCACCATAGAAGGTAACCAGGATGATCGACTTGGAAATGCTATACCAAAGATCAGAAAAACATACCGACAGCAATGGACACCCGAAGCCCAGAGATATACAGCATGGAAGGGATACGTACAAGAAGCATTTCTTCGGTCACTCGTAGATATAGATTTTAAAGTTCACATAAGATTTCAGCGTCTTGTAAAGAAACCAATAAAGCTTGCTGAGGGTGAAAAAGCTGTTATGGATATCCGCATTTTCTGGAAAGACGAAACGCACGGCGATCCTGAAAATATATTCGGCTCAATTGCAGATGCACTTTTCTACAACGACAAATACCTTGATGGTTCATTCAAAAGTGAACTCGCAAAAGATGGTAAGGGTCGAGTGGAGATAATTATCAACTTAAATTAAATGACAATGACATCAGAACAAACAAAAGTAATCAAAGATAAATATATTCAGGAACTCAATGAACAGATTTGGCGCAAGAAAATGAACATCGCCTTTGACCTCAGTAAAATCCTAGATATCGAAAAACTCCGTGACGACAGATTCAAGGAACTTGATGGTCTCAACGCCGATCTAAAACTCATTGATCCTTCTGACACTACAAAGCAGAGTCGAGTAAAGAGAAAGGATTTAGAAAAGAAAATAGCTCTAGCCGAAGACTTCACCTTGAAGTGTGATGAGACGATCGTTGTTATTAGAGACAATACAAATAAGGAAAATGAGAAGGTCGATCAATTACTCGCAAGAATTAAATTTGCCGAAGATTATGGAATCGACAAAAATTAAAATCACTGAATTAAGACGTGCTGAGTATAACCCACGTATCATGCCTGAAAATGAAATGTCAGCACTCAAGACAAGTATCAAGACCTTCGGCTTCGTCGAATCGGTCGTTGTGAATACTCACACCTGCGACCAGTGCGGTGACCGAAAATGGGTACTAGTAGGGGGTCATCAAAGAACTACCGCCGTAGAGGGGCTTGTAGCCCAAGGTGAAGCCATAAAAGGCATTGAAACCAAGGACGGAGTAACTCTCATTCCAGCTAATCTAGTGGATTTACATCTTCCTGAAGAAAAGCTCCTCAATCTTGCCCTAAATAAAATCAAAGGAAAATGGGATGAGAAAAAACTCTTCGAAATTATTGTTGAGCTTAAGGAATCGCCATCCATTCCTGCTTCAGGTTTCAGGGATGATGAAATCAGTCGAATACTCGATCAGACTCTTGAGGATGAGGAAGAAGACGAGGGCGAAGGTGACGGGTCCGACAAGGAGCCTCGTTCAAAACTCGGCGAAATATATGAACTCGGGTCCCACAGATTAATTTGTGGCGACTCAACAGATCCAGAAACCTATAAGAGACTTCTTGGTGATGAAAGGGCTGATATGGTTTTCACTGATCCTCCCTACAATGTGAATTACAAAAGCCGAGGAAATAAACTCAAAGAGGAAGGCAATGAATCTATCAAGAATGACAACATGGACGATAATCAATTCAGAGCATTCATTGACTCCGCCTTCTACGCAACATTCATTCACGTCAAAGAAGGTGCTTCGTTCTACATCTGTTCTGGTTGGAGCTCGTATCCGCAATTTCTTGAGAGTATGAATAAGAACGGCTTCCAGCATTCGGGTGTGATTATCTGGGTGAAGAACGTGCCGAGCATGGGATGGAATGATTACCGCTACAAACATGAGTGGATTGCTCGTGCGAAGAAACCAGATCCTAAGACTGCACAGGGAATTATCTATGGTTGGAAAAATGGTACTCACAAATTCTATGGTGACAATGAGTTTGATGTATGGGAGATGCCGAGGAAAGCAGTTGCACACTACCTCCATCCGACCGAGAAACCTGATTGGCTTGCGATGAGAGCACTTCGCAATTCCACAAAGCGAAACGATATTGTTCTCGATCCCTTCGGAGGGTCCGGCAGCACCATGGCTGCGGCGGAAAAGGTCGGCCGACGGGCATACATGATCGAGCTTGATCCCAAGTTCTGCGATGTTATACGTAATCGATGGGAGAGAATTAATAAAATAAAACAATGAGATACTTCAGCCTCTTCTCGGGGATCGGAGGCTTCGAACTCGGCATACACAACGCATATGTGGAAACAGCTAACAGAAAGAAGAACAGAGGAGGCAAAGCGACTCCGAAGACTCGGGGTGGTAAAGGATACAAGAAGTCTGAAAAAGCTGGTCCCGAGAGAGGACAATCTTGCAAACACCATCACTGCGACGGCTTACGACAAGAATCGATTGCTTGCGTGGGTTACTCCGAGATCGACAAGCACGCAATCGGAATTTATGAAAAATATTTCAAGCACACAAATTATGGAGACATCAGAAAAATCAAATCAAGAAATCTGCCAGATTTCGACTTACTCATTGGAGGTTTTCCTTGCCAATCTTTCTCTATTGCCGGCAAGAGAAAGGGCTTTGAAGACACTCGAGGGACACTGTTCTTTGAGATTACTCGCATTGTCGCTGCCAAAAGACCACGGCTTCTACTCCTTGAGAATGTTAAGGGGCTTCTCTCTCACGAGAAGGGGCGTACCTTTGGTATTATCCTCCGCACACTGGATGGTCTTGGGTATGACCTCCAATGGCAGGTGCTTAACAGCAAGAATTTTGGAGTACCGCAGAACAGAGAGCGAGTCTTCATTGTCGGACATCTTAGAGGAACGCCCAGACCGGAAGTATTTCCTCTCGCCCAAAACGCAAGCGAGGATATTGTCCTACCAACCATCACGACACGTGTTACCGCAGACTCGAACGGAACTTATGTTAGTAAAAGATCGTCACATAAAGACCTGAAATATATCGGAGCTGTCATGAGCGAGAAGAACAAGAAATGGCTCGATGATGGAAAACAGCTCAGCAGAAACTTTCCACAAGGGAGTCGAATATATGATGCTAAAGGCATAGCTACTACCCTCGCAAGCCAAGCGGGAGGGCTTGGAGCGAAGACTGGACTATATGCAGTCAAAGGCTTACGGAAGATCCGTCGCCTTACCCCTATGGAATGTGAACGTTTGCAGGGCTTTCCTGACGAATGGACGGAAGGTGTAAGCGACACTCAAAGGTATAAGTGCCTAGGGAATGCGGTGACCGTAAACGTGGTTCAGGCGATCATAAAAAAGCTAGTATTTGCAAGGGTTAAATCAAAATAGATACGAATAGATACGAATGAAAATATTGCAGCCACAAGAAGAAAAGATGAAGCTCGCAATACGTGATGCTATTGCGGTTGACCCCTTGATATCCATATCAAGGCTTCAGGATGTTTTGTTCAAAAAAGGCTTTAAAACCGTAGGTAATCAGAACCTTGCATGGCACTACATTGCAAAGGTTGTTAGAAAAATAAATAGGGAAGCAATCGAGAGAGTTGACCGACAACAGATCACGGAACGATTGGCACAAAGTAAAGAGAGGTATAGGCTCGTCTTTGACAGGCTTATGCGCATCGCTTTCTACACCGACGATTTAAAACAGGAAGGCATGCTACCTCCGAGTTACAAGGACCAGATATCAGCACTCAACTCTATCGTCAGGTTGGACATTGCGATTCTGAACGCCGAAATGGATGCGGGTATCTTCGAACGTCATCTTGGAACGCTCGAAGTTGATAAGAGAAATAAGCCGATACCGAAAGAAGTAAGGGACCGCATTAAGCAAGCGATGATCAATTGGGGAATGATTCCAGAAGAAATAATCAAACAAAATGCAGACGATGCAAAACCTACCACAGCACTCGTGGTTCGAAACCAACAGTCTCTATGATGACTACGAGACAAGGAGATCTATGGCGAAAACACTTAGAGGCTTTTGTCTTGTGTACTTGCCACATTATCTGACTATCGCACCTGCTGATTTCCATGATGAGCTTCTTACAACGCTCGGAGATCATCGTCAGAAAATGATCGAGGTGTTGGGATTTCGAGGAAGTGCAAAGTCAACTTTCGGGTCTCTTGCTCTGCCACTATGGGCGGCACTTGAGCATCCAAAGCTCTACCCATTCATCATTCCAATTGCTGATACTGGACTTCAGTCGGCTATAAATATTGCAAACATTAAAGAAGAACTCGAAAACAATCTTCTTATTATGCAGGACTACGGAAGGATCACTGGGAAATTCGGTGAAGATTTTAGCCTTGAGAGTGAAGAAGAATGGCAAGCAAAGAATATGCTCCTCTCCAACGGAGTACGCATACTCGCGCGTTCAAGAGGTCAGAAAGTGAGAGGTCTGCGACATCGCCAAGATAGACCGAGTCTTGTTATCATCGATGACCCTGAAGATCTGGAATGGGTCCGAACTAAGGAGAACAGGGATAAGACTGAAAGGTGGCTTCGAGGAGAAGTAATCCCTGCAATCGATGAAGCCAAGGGGCGCTTGGTCGTCATCGGAAACCAACTTCATACCGATGCACTTATGGCTCGACTTGCAAAATACAAGGCGTTCAAGCACCTTGAATATTCACTCGTAAAAAATGGAAAGACTACATGGGAAGCAAAATATCCGACTAAACAAAATCTTGATGATCAGCGTGACAAGGTCGGAGCTACTGCTTGGCAAAGAGAGTATCTTCTCAAGATCGTTCCTGAAGAAGGTGCGGACATCAAAGAGGAATGGATTAGATACTATGATGTCGAACCTCCTGAACTACAGACTGGATTATCTGGGACAGGAGTTGATCTTGCAATCAGCAAGAAAGAAACTGCGGACTGTACATCGATGGTATCAGGTACTTCATTTGTGAAAGATGGGATACCGAAAATATATATCAAACCAAACCCAGTCAACGCGCGCCTCTCATTCCACGAAACGATAGAAACAACAAAAGCTATGGCTGTAGCAAATCCATTTTCACTTTTCTTTGTAGAAAACGTGGCGTATCAGAAAGCGGCCATAGAAGAAATGGAACGTGCTCTCTTGCCGGTAATTGCAATGGCGGCCGGAGGTGATAAGAGAGCGAGACTTCGTGCGGTTGCAGTCTACATTCAAAACGGAACTGTGGTATTCCCTCGCAATGGTTGCGAAGACCTTATTATTCAACTGCTCGGATTTGGAATCGAAGAACACGATGACCTCGTCGATGCACTCGTGTATCTCATTCTTGGCTTAGTGCAGCAGGGAATGCAGAATCCGGAAGTAATTGGACTTATATGATACCCACAAGGATATTAAAAGAGATAACAAAAGAGTGGCAAGATATCATGGAACTTGCTGACAAGATTCCACACGGTCAGATCGTGCTTAGGGTTAACGAAAAGAAGGTTACTCTCATTGAATATACAGTCCAAAAAAAGCCTACTGATCCGAATGACTTCGAGGTGAGGGGGTTATAGCTTATCCACACCCCCTCTGGTGTGCATATCTGTGGTCCGTTAATATATGAGAGTACCTTTCACAATTTTTTAGTTTGTATAGTCTGACTGGATACCCCAGAGGGCTTGTGATGTAAGTCTTTTTCTCACGAAGAAGGTTTGCGTCGCAAGCCCTCTTTTTTATTGCATGAATATTTTCGATAAAACATTAAACCTCATAGGTCTCACTCGCAAAGGATTAAATATCCCGCTTGCTTCGGGCCTTTCAAACGATGACCCATTCACTCTTTGGAGTCGTTCGAGAAAAGTCTCGATTGATAAAGCCATGGGCACATACAATGCATGGACGTATGCTGCCATCCGTGCGATTGCGGAAGAACTCGCAAAAATATCCTTTCGTTTGTTTCAGGTTAACAAGGACGGTGTACATGAGGAAATATTTGATCATGAGCTCCTCGATCTCTTGGATGGGGTCAATCCTTTTCAAACAGGATATGAGCTTCGATACCTCACAGGTTCACATCTTGAGCTTGCAGGAAATTCGTATTGGCTTCTTGATGGCGTCGAAAAAGATACCGATAAGCCGAAGGCAATATTTCTTTTGAATCCTCGATATACAAATCCGGTCCCTGCACCACTTCCAGAATTCATAAAAGGATACAGCTATTCCATTGATGGTAAAGCAGTCACATATAAGCCCGCACAAATTCTTCACCTCAAATATCCTGATCCAAACGATCCATATCAAGGTATTGGTACGGTCCAGGCAATACTAGACTGGATTGACTCAGATAGTTTTGCAACTGAAGTAAATCTCAACTACTTCAAAAATGGCGCACGTCTTGGTGGACTCCTAAGCTCCGAGAATGCAATCACTGATGCACAGATGAAGGTACTCAGAGCTTCTTTTGAAAATCTATACAAAGGTGCAGGCAATGCATATCGAGTAGCAGTGCTTCCGAAGGGCGTGAAATATGACGAAGCCTCAAGTAATCCAAAAGACATGGACTTTGCAAACCTCCAGCAAGTTATGCGGGACAAAATACTTGCGGGATTCAGAGTGCCAAAAACAATTCTCGGTGGATCAGAGTCCGAAACAAACCGTGCTACAGCTGAAACCTCAAACTATGTCTTTGCCGCTCGAACTATTAAGCCAAAGATGGAAATGATCGTTCAGCAGCTCAATGAATTTTTAGTACCTCGATATGGCGATAACCTGTATCTCGACTTTGTAGATCCGGTCCCCGAAGACAGACTCCAAAAGACTGAAGAAATGAAAGCCGCTCTTGCTGGGCAACCAGTTATGAGTGTAAACGAAGCTCGAGAGGAATACTTCGGGCTTGAGGGGATTGATAATGGGGAAAATGTGATGACGGACTTCTCAAAGGTTGCTCTCGGCAAACCTAAACCAAAGTCAGTGAATCGGTCCGGAAGAAAAACAAGTACAGCTGACAAGAAGCCTTCAACTCGAGGTGCAAAAAATACCAAAGCTCGAAAGGTAATGTCAGAGGAAATTGCAAAGCGTGTTGCAGACTCAATCGATGCTAGCAAGAAAAAATTTGATGAGATAAAGACGAAGGCTCAGTTTGATTTGATGAGTCTTTCTCATTCAGAGTATGAAGTTCTGTATAAAGGCTTCGTCCTTCGTGTTACCCGATATGAAAACTTGATGATCGAGGGAATCAAGAAATTTAATAATGATCAGAAGGCGATCGTCCTCGCAAACCTCAATCGGTTTTTCGACAAGAAAGGCTGGAAGATTGCGGCTGAGGATATTTTTAATCGTGAAGCGTGGGTAGGCGCAATGATCGATCTCTCAAATCCAATATTAACAGACCTCTACACAACTGAAGGAACCGAAGCTATGCAACTCCTTGGCTCAAGTGGCTTCCGTCTCACAGACGAAGTACGTCTGGCGCTCGAGCGTGCAATGAAACTTCTTGCAGAGAGTTACAACGATACGACACTCAATCTTTTGAAGGATGGAATTGAGGAAGGTTTGGCTGAAGGTGCTTCACTCCCGGAACTTACAAGCAAAATCTCAAATATTTATGCATTTAGTGACGAAGTTCGTGCCGCTCAAGTTGCTCGAACAGAAACTTTCAGGATTGCCAATGACTCAACCAAAGAAGCATGGAAACAAACGGGAGTCGTAAAGACGATCAAGTGGTATACCGCAGCCGATGAGATGGTCTGCCCTTGGTGCGAGAACATGAACGGAAAGGTAATCGGCATTGATGACAATTTCTACGACAAAGGCGATACGCATACCGGCTCTGACGGAATGAGCCTCGATATTTCATACAGCGATGTGGGATCGCCACCACTCCATGTGAGCTGCAGATGCTACACGAGGCCGGAGGAGATAAGCATTGAGGGGTAATTAATAAAAAATAAATAAAATTATGAAAAAAGAAGCAACATTTCAAAAAATAAATAACGAAATCCTTGAGAAGGTCTCATTGGCATTTGCCACAAAGGAATTTAAAGATGCGATTGAGAAAACCAAGGCTGCAACCGACTCGGGAACCTTCGAAGTCATCATCTCAACGGCCGATGAAGACCGCCAGGGAGAAGTCATCGATCAGAGTGGCTGGGACTTTACCAATTACAAGAACAATCCCGTCGTTCTCTGGGGGCATAACTACTATGAGCTTCCAATCGGAGTAACTGATGAGATTTTTACCAATGACAAAGGTCAAACGATTGCAAAAGGAAGGTTTGCACCTGAAGAAGCCAATCCTTTCGCTCAGCAGGTGCGCCGACTCTACGATGCAAAGATCGTGAAGACTACCTCTGTAGGATTCATTGCTCGAGAAATGGAAGGGAATGTGATTACAAAAGCGGAATTGCTTGAGTTCTCATTCGTTCCTGTCCCTGCAAATCCGATGGCTCTCTCTTTGGCAAAGGAATTTAATCTCAATACAACTGAGCTCATGACAAAAGGACTCTTCATAAAAGCTGAACCGCAGGAAGGTGATCCGTGCACAACGGATGACGGCAAGGAAGGCACGATGCGACCTTCCGGTTCTGGCGCATTGGTGTGCACGATAAAGGAAGAAGCGAAAGCTGAAGTTCCGGCTGAAGTTAAAGCGGAAGCACCTGAACTTGTGCAGAAAATTGGAGCTGAACTTTCCGCAATTCAGTCAGAAACGGATGCAAGCATCATCGCTCATTCCAAAGAGATTATAAGTTTGATCACGTCGGAATCCGGAGACGAGAGCGATGAAGCGAAGGGAGATATGATAGCACGAGTGCGACAAATGATGAGTCGTACAAAAATCAAAATAGCCATCAATGGCATGAAAGCCACAATCGCCGCCTTAGAGGAACTCCTCGAGGGTGCCGAAGGGAAGGAACATCTCGATGGAGATGCCCTGAAGAAAAGGTCGAATGCCGCAGGGTCGGAAGTCATCGAGGCTTTAAAGAGCTTCAATGCAAACAGACAGGTCTTGCGGATGATCAACAACATCACGAGCGAAGCGTTGAGAAAAATCAACGATAATCCCGCTCGTGACACAAAATAGTATGGATCAAAAACAATTGGAATTGATCAAGAGCCAGCTTCAGACCGCCGTTGAGGAGGTCATGGAGAAGCGTCTCGGCGAAGCTGTATCGCCTCTCGTTGCCAAGGAAACTCGTGCAATTGTAGAGAAGATGCAGATGGAGCGTGCAATTTTCGGCAAGGATATGACTGGTCTCTCAGGAGAGCAGAAGTCTCAGTTTGTCGACGTTGTCCGTGCCGCGGCAGGTCTCAAGGTCAAGGCAAATGAAGCATTGATCTCTGAACAGGATAACCGTGGAGGTTACCTTGTTTCCAAGGAAGTCGAATCTGCAATTCTTCGAATCGCAGCTTCCGTCGGTCTTGTGATGAGCCAAGCTCAGAAGTGGCCTATGGGCACTGATGAGAAGGCAATCCCAAGTTATACCGGTGCATTCCTTGAAGGAGAATTCCTCGGCGTTGATGCAGCTGGCTCTGTTACCGGAATCACATTCGGTGCAGCCAACCTCATCGCCAAGAAATGGCAGCTCGCCTTCGTGGTCGGAAACGACCTCTTGGTGGATGCCGACGTTCAGCTTGCGGATTGGTTGCTTGCTCTTGGTGGCGAAGCACTCGCTAACATGACTGACAAGCAAGGTCTCGTGGGTACAGGGGCTCCCTTTGTCGGAGTTCTTAACCATCCTGACGTTACCGTATTCACGCTTGCATCCGGCAAAGACACCTTTGCTGAGTTCGATGCAGTCATTGATACGGCTGACACAATCGCACAGGTTGAGGAATCGGTGCTTGACGGTGCTGCGTGGTACATGAACCGCACAGTTTGGGCAAAGATTCGCACACAAAAGGATTCAGCAGGAGCATTCATCTTGCCTCAGGCAGGAGCTGTTTCTGCGGGAGTTCTTGCGAACAACCCAACTGGCGGAGGCATTAAGCCTATGGGAGAGCTCGGGGGCTTCCCAGTCTTTACCTCAAAGCACTTGCCTGCAAACAGCGCATCGGCAGTTTCTACCAACTTCATCATTTTTGGTAACTTGAAAGCTTTGGCTTTCGGTGAAAAAGGTGAAATGACCGTGTCACAACACGAGTCAGGTACGTTCGGTGGAAAGGAAATTGCACTCGCTGACCAGAGAGCACTCGTTTACAAGAAGCGCGTGGCTCTTGTAGTTGCACTACCTGCTGCATTCGTAGTCGTGAAAACAGCAGCTTAGTCATGTTCGCACTAATCCTTAGGGCGACAGATAGAGCTGTTTTATCAATTAAGCAATAACAAGTATGAGCGATACAAAAAAGTACACTGTGCTCCGTCCTATCGGCTTCAACGGTGATCGTCTTGAAAAAGGCGCAATCGTTGAACTGACGGACGAGGAGGCGCAGAATATTGGTTCCGATGTGGAGCTCGCCCACGCTCAAACCGAGCAAATTGAACATCCAAGAGAGGAAGGGGCGAGTGAGGCGAAATCCGCACCATCTACGGATGGAGACGGTGAAGGTTCCTTTGAAAATGATTCGAAAGAGTCAGAAACTCCTGCTAGTGGAGAAGACGGGAGTAAGGAGGTGAAATAACCAATCTTTAAGAGAAATTCTCTTTTGCTCACTAGTCGATTTGAGCAATTCGATAAGACTAAAAACAAAAATTATGTCTTCAGTATATGACAGCGTAATTTCAAAAGCCACGCTTAGACCGCAAGTGGCGACATCCTCAGTGAACGGAATTGGAGTTGATACCTCAGGGTTCAATTCTGCTGAAGCTGCTCTTGAGGTTGGTGCTGTGTCAGGAGCGTTTCCGACACTTGATGTAAAAATTCAAGATTCGGCAAACAATAGTTCCTTTGCGGATGTGTCGGGTCTTACCTTTGTGCAAGTAACGGCGGCAAATATTTCCCAAGGCCTCAGAATCGAGGGACTAAATACCGCAACACGAAGGCGTTACCTTCGAGCAGTAGCGACACTCGCCGGCACGAACCCAAACTTTACTTTCAAGGTAGACATTATCTTGGGTAAAGCTTTCAAAGAGCCTGTGCAGTAGGCATTGAATCTCGGCCACTCTTCCTTGAATTCAAGGGAGAGGAGCGGGGATTTAATCCCGAACAAAATAACAAATAGCATGGCAGAAGCATTACTTTCATATGCACTTACAACCGTAGCTCGAGTAAAGACTCGGCTCACTATAACCGTGTCCACTCATGACACGATACTTTTGTATTTGATAAACAGCGTCACTGATTTTATCGAAGGTGAATGCAATCGTCGTTTCAAGGAAACTACCTACACCAATGAAGTCTACTCAATTCAGGGGAGTGGAAATAACTTCCTCAATCTTAAACAGTCTCCGGTCTCTTCCGTTACTTCGCTTCAATATAGAGCGGGGTTAAAGAGCAATCCGAACTGGACAGAGTTTGCAGCTGACGATTGGGAACTCCTCGAGGATGGAGTCTCTGGAATTATTGAGCTTCATGGATCATTTACCCAGGGCGCAAATACTCTGCGTGCAAGTTACGTAGCCGGATACAAAATTAATTTCACAAATTACGGCGACATGTCCACTCACACCTTGCCTGCCGATCTTACCGATCTTGCGGAAAGGCTTGCCATAAAGCTCTTCAAAAGACGGGAAGCGGAAGGGAAGGCGAGAGAGGACTTTAATGGTGGGTCGATCACCTGGAAAGATCTTCTCAATCCAGAAGATACGGAGACAATTAATAAATATAGGAGGGTTAATTTCTTTTAATCATATGGCTGGAGATTTCAGAATAGAAATACGAGGACTCAAGGAGTTGAACTTCGCTTTTAGGAATTACCCGAAGATTTCTGAACCTATATTCCAGAAAGCAATCATGGCAACTGGCGCCATCTTTGCAAAAAATACTTTGAAAGATAATCCGGTCCCTTGGAGGACGGGAAATCTCTTGCAATCGTTCAGGTACAAGACGGCAAGACTTCAGGCAGCATGGTATCCAACAGCTCACTACGCAATTTATGTTCACGACGGTACGAAATATATAAAAGCCAATCCATTCATGCTCAAAATCATTAAAAAAGCGGAGCCTGAAGTAAACAAGATATTTAGAGAAGCCCAGGACATGGTGAACAGGCAGATAGCTAACCAAACACGACTATGACAGCAATCGTAACCACAATTAAAAATGCAGTGAAGGCAAAGCTCGACTCCCTGGTACCGGCAACTCTCGGTCAAGTCATTGTTGATGACTTCAAGCAGGATGGATTTGCATATAAAGATATCGGCGCATTTCCTGCGGCTGTTCTTGCCTCGCCTTCGCTTGAGGGTGTAGCAGAAACGAATCGGGACAATCTCCGAACTCACAATTTTACGATTGGAATTATTCAAAAGGGAGAGAATGTCGCCTCAGCTAACGACATTGAGGAACTCATGGAAACCATTATCAATGCCTTTGATGAGGATCCCACACTTGGTGGTGCGGCAAATGGCGGTGTTGAGCCGTCTTCCTCGACTCCGGAGAGTATTACTTCAGGTGACGGGACTTTTATAGTTTTTACGGTGTCGGTAAAAGCCAAAGCCATTAAAAATTTATCATTCTAAATTTATGCAAACAAATAACAAAAACAAAATGATAGGGAAGGAGGACGTAAAAAATAAGCAGGAATACTTCTTCTCCGGAGGTCAGGAATATCTCCCACAAACTATCCGAGCTGATAGTCAGGAAGAAGCAGAGAAGGTATGGAAGGAGTCGAGGAAAAAAGTTGGTGAGCCATTAAAAGAAAATAATTAATTAAAAATATATGTCAAAAGGAATAGGAAGATTAATACAGTTCGGGATTGCAAAGGAAACGGTACGTGGAACGCCAGAGTCGGCGGCTACCTATTGGATTCCGTTTTCAGAGTTAGATATCAATGAAAAGTTTTCGCTTGTAAATGACGATCAATCCCGTGGAGTAATTGAGGACGCCGTCGGTCAGAGCAAGGTAAAGGAATGGGCTGAAGGATCGGTCAAAGCGCCGATTGCTGATAAGCACTTTCCTCTCATTCTCTACTCGATTCTCGGCTCACTTTCTACAGGAGATAATGCTGACTCCGATGCAACCATCAAAGATCACACCATTACAGTTGCTCAAAGCTCACAACATCAGGCACTCTCGCTTTTCATCGATGACCCACTTGGAGCGCAGGACTACAAGCATGGAAACGGAGCGGTAACTTCACTTGAGATCTCATATGAGCTCAATAAGTTCCTTGATTACACTCTTGGACTCAAAGCAAAGAAAGGAGCGACAGCGACTTTGACTCCTGCATCTACGACTGAGAACAGATTCTTGCCTCAGCACCTCACATTCAAACTCGCTTCATCATATTCGGGTCTCGGTGCCGCTTCAGCCATGAGTATCAAGTCGCTCACTCTAAAGATTGACCAGAATATTGAAGACGATGACGTTCTTGGAAGCGCTACTCCTTCAGATTTCCTCAACAAGCAGTTTTCAATTGAGGGGACCTTTGAAGCTCTCTGGCAAAACGAATCTGACTACAAAACTGCAGCTCTTGCCACGACTGCCAAGGCTATGAGACTCGATCTTAAGAACACCGATGTCACAATCGGCAGTGCTGCGAATCCCCAGATCCGCATTGATCTTGCAAAAGTGATCTTCAAAGAGATTACTCGGCCCGTGAAGGTTAATGACCTGGTCCGTCAGACACTTTTATTCAAGGCTCACTACAGCATCAGTGACACTTTGATGATTTCGGTATTAGCAACGAACGCAGTGGCATCATATTAATCAAAATAATTAACCATATGGAAAGAGAAACAATAAAACTCACAACGCCTCTCGGTAAAGAACTTGTTATCAAGTCTTTTATGAACGCCAAGGAAAGGAATGCCATTAAAAGCGCCTTCCTCGAGGGCATTAAGATTGATCCGAATGATATCGGGAGTGAAGATCACATGATGAAGGATGTCGATGCTTCAATCATGCTCAAGGCGGAAAAAAGAACCTTTGAACAGCTGATTGTCTCGTATGCCGGTAGTTCGGAGAATATCTCTGACAGGCTCGAGCAAGCTACACCTGCGGAATACGACTTCGTAGTTGCGGAATTAAATAAAGTCACAAAGGGAAATTTTCAGTCGGCGAAGTAGGGTATGCATGGGAGAGGTACTTCGCAGGGGTGAAAGCCTCTCTCACTGATGAAATGGTAGCAGCGATGATTTGTAGGGAAATGAAGTGGACGTTAGAGGAATACGAGAGCCAACCCACGACCTTCATAGACACGGTAATCGAAATGCTTAAAGCGGAAAGTGCGGAAATAAAGAAAAAGAATAAATAATTATGGCAGAGTCAATAAGTAAACTACAAATATTGGTTCAACTTCGGGATGAGGCAAGTACTGCAATCCGGAGTATGAGTAATAGCCTCTCCGACCTCGGTGGGCAATTTGGTTTTGCAGGTGACAAGGTCGGTGCCTTGGCAGGTGTGCTTCAAACCATTGGTGCAGGGGCAATATTAAAAAGTGCTATCACTGCCTTTGCTGAAGCTGAAGTACAGATGACTCGTTTTGATGCAATTCTTAAAACTCTTCCTCCTAACCTCCAAGCTCTACGAGGCCAGATACTTGCGGTTGCTGATGATGCATTGAATAAATTCGGATTTGATAATGAAGAAGCGGCTGTCTCGATTGCTAAACTTCTTCAGGCAACTAATGACGGTCCCTTTGCGTTCCAGGCATTTTCTGCAGCCATGGATCTTGCTAGATATAAAGGCATAGGACTCGAGGAGTCGACACAAGCATTGATCCTGGCTTTTCAAGGTAATGCTCGACTCCTGAAACAATTCGGCATCGAAGTCGATGATCATGCTTCCAAGGAAACAATACTTGCAGCAATTATGCGAACTGTAGATGGTCAAGCTGCAGCATATTCGGAAACCTTGAAGGGTCAGCTTGATATCACAAGGCAACTTGGTGGTGAAGGTGCTGAAGCATTGGGAAGTCTCTTTGCACCGGCCATAGAAATGGTTACCAAAGGAATCCAAAATTGGATTCTAGCACAAGGAGGCATCAATGCGTTTCTGGAGAATAACAGAAATCTACTCATTGCCGTGGGAAGTCTTCTTGTTGCCCTTTTTGCAGCGGGATTAATTGTTGCTACTGCAGCAGGACTCGCACTTCTAGGTCCCTTGGGTCTTATCATTGCCGCAATCGCAGCTATAGGTGCAGTCATCATCTTTTTCTACACTCTATGGAAAACGCAGTGGGAAAACATTAAGGAAATATTTTTCGCCGTGTGGAACGGCATCAAGGATTTCTTTACTGCGATATGGAATGGAATTGTTGACCTCTTTAATGCGGGAATAGAGAGGATAAAGAGTGCAATTGCCTCGATTCAAAGTGCCTACAACTCCGTAGTCTCGGCGGTGTCAGCTCCTATTAAGGGAGCGGTGAGTGCCGTAAAGAGCGTTGTATCAAAGTTTGCCGACGGTGGCATCGTTACTGGCCCCACTCTCGGGCTTGTAGGTGAAGCCGGTCCCGAAGCCATCATCCCCTTAAGCAAGCTTGGTCAAGTTGGAGGTTTGACTATCAATCTCAATGGGGACTTTTATACCACTACAGAAGTAGCTGAAGAATTCGGCAATGAACTTGCTCGCATTATTAAAAACCAGATCAACCTGGGAGGTATAAGAGCATAAAAATATATGTCACTCGTACTTAAAATAAATACAGTTGATCGGACGAGCTACGTTAAGTGGGACACACTGGTGATTACTGAGGTGCTTTCAAAAGAAGTTGATCGCCTTGAGTTTCAGATCATCAAAACCCCTGCAAAGACTATTCCGAGCGTGAATGATGATGTCACCTTAGAAGAAGGCGGAGTAAAAATCTTTGGTGGAGTAATTACCGAGCGAAATGAAATCGTAAAGGGTGGTCTCCTCATTGCTTACGAGATCAGGTGCAAGGATTACTCTCAATATTTGGATAGAAAGGTGGTGGTGAGAAGCTATGCATCTGTTAGTGCACGTTCCATCGTCCTCGATCTCATCTCCACATATACTTCAGGTTTTACCTCGACCAATGTCGCCGCTTCAACTCCTACAGTTGGCTCAATTAAATTTAATTATGAACAGGTGACACGATGCCTTACACAACTTGCCGATCAGGTCGGCTGGGATTGGTATGTTGATCCCGACAAGGATATTCACTTTTTTGATAGTGAAAATTTAAGTGCGCCATTTGAGCTTACCGATACCAATGACACATATAAGTGGGATTCGTTGGAAATAAATAAGACGATTACTCAAATAAAAAACTCAGTGTACGTGCGCGGGGGTGAATATAAAAAAACTATTGCTGAAGGAAGTGCACAAGATATCTTCATTGCCGATGGTACGCAAAAAGTTTTTCCTCTTTCATATAAATATGACAACATCACAGTTAAAGATAACTCAACGGTAAACACTGTCGGTACTGACCAGCAGTCAGATCCACTATCTGTCGACGTTCTCTACAACTTCAACGAGAAATTTATCAAGTATACAACTGCTCCTACAAGTGGGCATACCATAAAGATTTTTGGTGATGCATATATTCCAATCATTGCTCAAGTTCGTGATCAGATTTCAATTGCAACTTATGGCGAATACCAAGCTGCCGTGATTGATAAGAGTATCACTTCAATCAATGAAGCTCAGACGCGCGCACAGACTGAACTTAAGAAATATTCAGAGAGCGTCTACGAGGCTTCATTTAAAACAGTGCAGATTGGACTCAAGGTAGGTCAGCAAATTCATGTATCAAGCGCACTACGAAGTGTCGACAAGACATTCAAGATAAACAAAATCACGGGAAAGGTGAGAGATGGAGTCTCGATGGAGTACACGGTCTATCTCATTGCTTCTGGTCAGGTTTCTTTTACCGACATTATGCTGGATCTTTTGAGTAAAGATAAAAAGAATATCTCGATAGCCATAAACGAAGTCTTACAACGCCTCGAAGTGTTCGCTGAATCCATGACCTCAAGTGATGCGATTTCGGTAACCACGACAACTGGTCCATACAAGTGGGGTCCCGATGCCAATGCTCTCAAGTGGAACCTCGGCACATGGGGTTAATAAAAATATATGAATACATTTAATGAAAACATAAAGCCGCAAGGCAAAATACGAATCATCACTACCAAAGCAGGAACCAAAGAAGTCCTTCGGATAAGTGACTGGTCTTCCAATTTGGTTATGCTCGGTGTCAACACAGGTCGAACTCTTATCCTCGAGCGACTTGCAGGCATCAATACATACACTTTGAACCTTACTCATGCCGACATGGGGACTGGTACAAACTCACCGGCGACGAGTGACATAGCACTTCAGACTCCGGTAGCTCGTGCAGCTGTAGCGATCGGATCGGTGTCAGGTGCGGTTGCAACTCTTCAATTCTTTTTCTCTGATGCTGTACTTACAAATGGAACGTATAACGAATTTGCGTCATTCGTTGATGGCAGTGCCTCGGTAAGCACGGGAAAAATATTCAATCGTGCTTTGTTCGGTGTCGCATATACCAAAGGCACAGGAGAGGATACGACAATTGAGCTTCAAATAACTTTAAATTAATTTATGTCAATTACCGCCGGACAAACAGCACTCGCATCAGATTTCATTGCCTCAACAGCAGGTTCTGGTGATGCGGGAAAAGTGCCTAAATTAAACTCGAACGGTACGCTCGATGGTTCTTTTATCAATGACTCATTCGGTGGTACTGGTGACGGATCGGATGGCAACGTAACCATTTCTTCCCCGACAACTCTCACTCGAGATATGTTTTATAACGATCTTACCGTTAACGACACTCTCACTACTGGAGGATTTATGATTCGAGTCAAAGGAACTCTCTCCGGAAACGGCGCAATTAAATATCCTGATGGAAACAATGGTAGCAATGGTGGGAATGGATCAAGTGGTGGCGGTGCTGTAGCTGGGGGTGGTGGAGGAGGCGGAGGTGCGGCACTTTCAACCGGAAGATTTACAAATACTGCTGGACAAAATGGAGCAGGTGGAGGTAATGGTGCTCCAAATTCAGGAGGTGATGGTAGTACCGGAACCTCCTCGACGAAATCAGTGGGAGTAAACGGAGTAGCGGGTGGAGCGGGTGGCCATGGGTCTTCATACAGCAACGGAAATGCTGCTGCAGGAGGTAACGGATCAAGCGGTGGAACTGCATCGAAGGTAATTACACCAGGTCGAATACTTTCTCTTCTCGTTCTTGGGGTCGATCATCTTCTGAATGGTTCAACCTCCTCATATGACGGGTCCGCAGGATCAGGATCGGGTGGTGGAGGCGGAGGAGGTAACTCATCGGGTGGAAATAACGGAGGAGGTGGAGGCGGTGGTGGTGCAGGAGCTTCTGGTGGTCTCGTATTTATTGTCGCAAAGATATGGGCGGGAACCTTCACGATCAGAGCCGTCGGTGGAAACGGTGGCAATGGAGGAACGGGTGGTACAGGATCGGCAGGTGGGCAGGGATCTGCCGGAGGCGGAGGTGGCGGAGGCGGTGGTGGTTCAGGCGGAGCCTCAATCGTTGTCTACAGCACAAAGACGTGGAGTGGAAGCTATGTTCTCACCGGTGGGTCGGCCGGAAGTGCGGGTAGTAGTGGTGGATCAGGTTCAGCAAACGGTAGTGCGGGAACTTCAGGGTCGACGGGCACAAGCTACGAAGTTCAATCGAATGTTTTATATTAAAAAATTATGTCGATCACACAAGGACAAACAGCATTAGCATCGGACTTCGTGGCATCATCTGCCGGAAGTGGAGATGCAGGAAAAGTACCGAAGCTCGATGCAAACGGTTTGCTTGATAATAGTTTTCTAGGACTTACAGGAATTATCGTCCCGACCATGAGGCGATTAATTCCTCCAGGTTGGCTTTTATGTGATGGACAGGCAGTTTCAAGAGCGACATACGCAATGCTTTTTGATGTGCTCTGTCCATTTGCAGTATTCACGGTAACGATTGCATCACCTGCGGTCTTTACTACAACAGCTCATGGTCTGGTTGCGGGAGACAAGATACGAATTACGACAACAGGTTCATTACCTACAGGTCTTGCAACTGGCACAGACTATTATGTTATTTCAGCGGGTCTAAGTGCAAACGATTTCAGAGTTTCTACAAGTCGAGGAGGTAGTGCAGTCAATACATCTGGATCACAATCAGGTGTTCACACTTGGAGAGTCTTTAACTCTGGTGTGGGTGATGGGTCGACGACATTTAACCTTCCGAATTTGAAAGGGAAGTCGGTGTTCGGTTACGACGTGACGGATGCAAACTTCGATACGATCGATACCCCGAATACTTATGTAGGAGAAAAGACTCATCAACTTACGGAAGTAGAATTGGCGGCACACATTCATACATTTGGAAATGGTTCAGAGGGTGGTTCCTCAAAACCAACAAATTCTCGTGGTGGAGGAGATACTGCTCCGATGTCTACGTATTCTACTGGTGGGGATGCAGCCCACAACAATATGCCTCCCTACAAGATAGTTAATTTTATGATTCGAATTTAAATATTTTATGTCAATTCAATCTGGACAAACTGCGTTGGCCTCAGACATGAACAGAATCATGCCTCTTGCTGTGATCGTCCCTTTTGTGGGGAAAGTAATTCCCTCTGATTTTCTGGTCTGTGATGGGTCCCTCATTTCCCGCACAACCTACGCCGCTTTATTTGCAATACTTTGCCCTAGTTCAGTTGTCACGATTACTATCGCATCACCAGCTGTAATTTCTTGGACAGCTCACGGATTGGTAGCCGGTGACAAAGTCCACTTCACAACAACTGGTGCGTTGCCAACAGGTCTCGCAGTAAATACTGATTATTTTGTAATCGCTACTGGTCTTGCCACTGACTCCTTCAGAGTCTCAACCTCTCGTGGTGGTGGAGCTGTAAATACTTCGGGAACTCAAAGTGGTGTTCATACTGCTTACAATAGTAACTTCGGAAAAGGTGACGGATCAACGACATTCGCTCTCCCTGATTTTCGAGGATTCACTCCCTATGGTTACAAATCTTCAGATGCCAACTTTGATGCGCTCAATGTTCCAAATACATACGCAGGTGAAACGGCTCATGTTCTTCTTTCGGGTGAACTTCCATCACATTCTCACAGTATCGCCATGTCCTCCTCTGGATCGGGTTCGACAACGAATGCGATGAGGTCGTCCGGAGGGCAGGACGCTACGCAAACAAGCGGATCGTCGGGAAGTAATACGGCGCATAATAACTTACCGCCATACATAGTCGTGAACTTTATCATCAAAGCCGTAGTCTATGCATAACAAGATAATGGAAAAAAGAATAGAAAAAATTGAGTCAGACATCAAAGAAATCAAGGACAACCACTTGAGCCATATTCAAGAGGATATGGCAGTCGTAAAAACTAACCAGCAATGGCTCATGAAGTTTTTCTGGATTGTTGCTACGGCTTCGGTTGCCGGATTAATCACCGGAATTATTAACTTAATGATTAAATAAAAATATATGAATATACCATTTCAACAGACATTAAATTACACCCCGCCAGGAACTCAAAGGAAGACGGCAATCGTTCTCCATCTGACACTTGGTGCATATAGAGGAGCAGTTGAGTGGCTCTGTAACGCAAACAGACCAAACAGAACGTCAGCTCACTTCGTTATCGGTCGAGAACAAGGTGAGATCGTTCAGCTTGTGAAGGTAAGTGACATTGCATGGCATGCGGGAATAATCAATAACCCGAATGATCGTGCAAAAAGGATCATGCTCAAGAATCTTGACGGTTCATGGGTGAACCCGAATCAGTATACGATCGGTATCGAGCTTGCCGCAGGATATGACGTGGATCAGGACGGCATGGTCGAGCCAAACGAAAATAATATTACCGAGTGGCAGTACCAAGCTCTTACTGATCTTGTGAAATCATTCGCAGGAAATCCTGATATCTCATTCGTTCTCGATGAAAAAAATATCGTCATCCACGGAGATATTGCCGACTACAAAGAAAAACCTGAAATCGTCCGCACCAATCTTCTTGCTCGATTGTTCGTGCCCCAGACATCAGCAGGGAAGGATGCGATCAAAGCGCAGATCGTGAGCCTTCTCAATCAATTATGAAATACCGATATCACATATTGATTGCAATAGCAGTAGCCTTGCTCGTTTGCCTTGGGTACATCGAGCAGGCGCATTAATAAATTAATTACAGAAAATTATGAAAAGTATATATTCATCAGCATCAAAAATTGTCTTCATCCTCATGGCCGTAGCAACGATTGTAGGCATGTTTTACAACAAGGTAGATCCAAAGGATTTCATGATATTGGCATCCATGGCGTTCTCCTTCTATTTTGCGAATAAAGGCGATAATAGCCAGCCTTTTGGAGGGAAATAGCTGTGTACAATAGGGGTATTGACAGTAAAAAAAAGCTTGCTATAGTAATACTACTAGCCTTGAAAGGCATCCTAAATGGGTGCCTTTCGCCTTTATATGGTCTTTATTTCTTCTCTTCAAATTTCAATATCTCTCGTAGGTATTCGAAATCAAGTAATTTATCTCCTGCAAATTGCTTAATCTCTCGGGCAGTCCGTGGAGATCTTGAAAGAACCATGATTTCCTTTTTGTTTTCTTTCAAATGCTTAAGTACTGGTAAAAAGTCTCCATCGCCAGATAGAAAAATTGCACGGTCATAGGCATTTTTGTCACGCATCATATAAAAAGCCATATCGACATCACAGTTCGCTTTTTGTTCTGTATCGATGCTCCAACCGAGGGATTTCTTTCCTCCATAGAATAGATTTGAGGCATCAATGTAGGCATTTGTACGCATAGCGGCATTTTAACACAAATGGCTACACTTTGCTTTATAAATAGTATTTTTTGTGCTAAATTAGGGTTTATAAACATGCCATCAATTATTCAGAGAGTAATAAAATTTCCAGCAGTTTTTCTTACGATCACAGCACTTGTCTTCGGTTTTATGTGTGTTGGAATGTTCCACGAAACCTCGACAGTGATGGAAGGAATGGCCATGACTTCAGAAGTGTCAATAAAAAGCGAGCAGACATGCTGTGGTGGCACTATGTCCGAGCACGTTCAGTCTTGGACAAGTACTTTTCTCACGACATCTCAGAATTTAAGAAATGATCTTGCGTTATTGGCACTTGGTCTTCTACTCGTTTTAGTTTTTGCCAGATCGCGGTCTTCCTTTGCATCCACAGATCAGTTATTGATATCAAGCAAATTATATTTACGGCAACGGCCTAATCTTTTTATATTTAATCCCCTGAGACTAGCTTTTGCCAGAGGAATTCTCCATCCAAAGCTTTACTAAATTTTAATTGCCAACGTTTTTTTAGTCTGCAAATACAGACTTCAAGGCGTTGATTTTGCATATAAAATTATTCATTTAAATTAATTAACAAACTATTCAATATATTATGCACGAATCAGAAACAAAGGTACCGGAGCCTCACGTACCAGTCCAAACAAATAGCCTATCAATCCCTGTAGCGATCATTGTGGCAGGCGTTCTCATTGCCGGAGCGCTATTCTTCGGATTAAAAAGTAATGATGGTTCTAAAGTTGCTAATGCTCCACAACCACAAGCTGTTGCGCAACCTACTGGAGATCTTGAGCAAATGAAGCCAGTATCAAAGAATGATCACATTCGAGGTAATCCGGATGCTCCAGTAAAAATTGTTGAATACTCTGATACAGAATGTCCGTTTTGCAAGAGATTCCATTTGACTATGAAGGAGGTGATGGATACCTATGGTAAAGATGGAAAGGTGGCATGGGTATACAGGCACTTTCCGCTTGATCAGCTTCACTCAAAAGCTCGTAAAGAAGCAGTTGCTTTGGAGTGTGCAAATGAGCAGGGAGGCAATGACAAATTCTGGTCATATGCTGATCGCCTCTACGAGATAACTCCAGCAAACAATGGCCTTGATCTGGCTGAGCTACCAAAGATTGCAGAGTATGTGGGGTTGGATGTATCAAAATTCAATACCTGTCTAGCAAGTACCAAATATGATGCGCATATCGAGGAAGAAGTGCAGAACGCAGCTGCTACCGGAGGCAACGGCACTCCATGGAGTATTGTTGTGGGTCCAAAAGGTAAAAAATATCCACTATCTGGCGCACAACCACTTGCAGCGATTAAACAACTCATTGATCTTGCCTCTCAAGGAAAATAACAATGGTCTTTCAAGCTTTGCAAAAAGTGTTCCAGAAACCTGTCTATGTGGTTATTGCGCTTATCATAAGTGCGTTGGTATTTGTGCTTGCCGTGTGGCTTCCAAATATTCGACTGGTTGCGGGCATAGTCAGCTCACCGGACATACCTTTTTCAAGCAAGTTTGAATTACCGCTCAGTTTCTTAGGTTCGATTGCGACAAACTTCACTCTGCTCTCAGCTTCCTACACGATCGCTATAGCTATCTTATTCGGGATCTATATCGCTATGACTATCTACTTCTTGAAACGAAGGATTAAAGAAGTTGGACAAAGTGGAATTGCCACAGGGTTCTTAGGCATAGGAAGCAGTGTCTTGGGAGTAGGATGTGCTGCTTGTGGATCATTTCTGCTAGCCAGTATCTTGTCGCTTGTTGGTGCCTCAGGCGCTTTAGCCTTCTTACCGCTTGGGGGAAGTGAGTTTGGCATCATTGGGGTGATCTTACTTGTGGTATCTATCTATATTATGTCAAAGCAGATAACAAATCCT